>Ga0172380_10001362_pt1 | contig 42196 bp, 33 predicted proteins | sample Leawe162metaG_FD_119747 | JGI IMG/M metagenome (GOLD analysis project Ga0172380, IMG submission 119747) | Leachate microbial communities from a municipal landfill in Southern Ontario, Canada - Leachate well 162 metaG | ecosystem: Engineered > Solid waste > Landfill > Unclassified | place...
CCCTTGGCCCGATGGCGGCCACCGATCCAGTAGAGCTGGCCGTCCAGGGACCAGTCCGGCAGGAAACTCCAGCTTGGGTTCAGGTAAAACTGGAGCTCCGGGGCGTCCGGAACCACCGCGTCGTCCAACGTCTCATTGATCGAACGCTGGTAGGCGAAGTTGGCCCGCAGCCGGAAATCCTGATGCAGCCGCCAGTCCATCTCCACCTCGAAGCCTCTCCCCTCCTGTTCGCCGTAGTTGGTTAACACCTGGGGTAGAGTGGGACCTACCATCTCGATGAGTTCTGAGGCCTGATAGTTGAACAGGCTGAAGATCAAGCGGAGATTTTTGGTTGGCTGGTAGTCAAAGGCCAGTTCGATGGTCTCGATCTCTTCCGGCACAAGGGAGGGGTTTCCAATAGTCACCGGGTTGTTCTTGACAAACTGTTCTGCGAAGGCGGGGGCGCGGAAGGCCTGGCCGTACATCAGCTTGGTGGTCAGGTCGTAGCGGGTTTCCCAGACCAGGGCCAGCCGGGGGTTGGTGGTGGAGCCAAAATCGGAGTACTCATCGTAACGCAGGCCACCGGTCAGGGTCCAGGCCGGGGCGAGCTGCCACTCATCCTGCACCAGACAGTACTTGAGGGTCCGGCTTGCTTTGTCGATAAAGATATGGGCCGGGTCGGTCACATGGACCATGGCGCCGAACTGGTCGGCTCCGGCGGCCGGGCCGAAATTCTTGTACTGGTCCCGATCCATATCGTAGGACTTGGCCCCCGCGCCGATCCGGAGCTGGTGGCTGCGGAACTCCTTGTACAGGCCGCCCACCTCCAGTCCGCCATCATTGGAGATGATTATGGGGTTGCCCAGCATATTGCGGAAGCTGGCCGGATAGTACTGGAGAAAGTTATCCTGCTTGATATAAGAGTAATAGGCCCGGCTGGTCAGTTCCCAGTCCTCGATAAGCCGGTTGTTGTGCCAGGTAAGATCGGCAAGCAGGGACTTGGTATCATTATCATTCCCATAGGTGATGGCCTGGGAACCTCCTGGGCCGTCACTGGCCTCCTGCAGGCTGCCGTAGAGGCGGAGACTCCAGTCTCCCTTGCGCAGCATCAGGTGGCTATCGAGCTGTTCGTTTCTGGTGTCGATATAGCCTGGGGCGTTGGAAAGGGTCCCGACGCCGACGGCATGAAGGAAATCACGTTCGATGATCCTCCCCTTGTCGCCGTCGGTTTTGCGGGATTCAATGCCAAAGGCCACGTCCCACCCCCCATACTGCCCACCGTGCTGGGCCCAGACATCGGAGTTATTAAAGGAACCGTAGCGCGCTCCGGCCTCCGTACCGTTAATCTCAAAGTTGTCCTTGGTGATGACGTTGACCGTGCCGGAAAAGGCATCCGCGCCATGGAGGGCCGAGCCCGGCCCCCGCACCACCTCGACCCGGGAGATCATCGCCACCGGCATCTGATAGGTCGAGTAGCGGCTGCCCTGATAGTTCCAGGCAAAGGGCACTCCGTTGACCAGCAGCAGCACCTGGGGATTGAGGCTGGTGTGCACCCCGCGGATCGACCAGATGGAGGAAAAATATGTGCTGGCGGACGGCTCCACATGCAACCCCGGCACCGACTCCAGCACCTCGTCCAAAGTGGTGGCGCCCAGCCCTTTGATATCCTCGGCGGTGATGACCGAGGCCACCGAGGGGGCGAGATGGACCGGCTTGAGCGAGCCGGTGGCGGTGAGGAGCAGCCGGTCGGTACGGTAGACATCCTCCTCCTGCGGCCCCCGGCCGAACATCTCGGTAAAGGTTCTGGCCTCGTCCGGGTCGGCGCTCGTAGGGGGGGACTCCGCCGCCCTGGCCACGGTGAAACAGGACAGGCAAGAAAAAAACACCGCTGTCATCGCTCGTTTTTTACCCATCCCCTTTCCTCCTTCACGCCATTGAAAAAAGATGAAAGAATTTTCTCGGCAAAAATCCTCCATGTTTCCTTTCATATGTATAAGAGACGCACCAAAAAAGCAAGGAGCCGGCCAGCCGGATCATCGCCCCGGATATCTGAAGAGTTAAAAATGGCAGCTTATTTCTCCGTATATTGAGCGGCCCTCCATGGGATAGTCGCCAGGGATATAGGCGCCCCCAGGGGCTGCTGAGTTATACGGACTCGGGATCCTGCCTTCCTCGTCAAAGAGGTTGCGCACTGAAAAGGCGCCCTCCCAGTGTTTGGCGATGTTCATCCTGCGCAGGGTCAAATTGACTAGGGCGTAGTCGGCAATATCGTCGCGCGGGTCGGCCTGGGCCCGGTGGCGGCCCGCCACCCAGATGTATTGGCCATCCAAGGACCAGTCTTCCGCGAAGGTCCAGCGTGGGTTGAGGTAGACCTGCATCGCCGGAGCATCGGTGACCACGGCATCGGTCGCAACGTTTTTTGAGCGTTGATAGGCGAAATTAGCGCGGAGCCGGAAAGTTTTCAACGCCTGCCAGTCCATCTCCACCTCAAAGCCCTGGCCATCCTGGGCGCGGTCGTTTTTGTATTGTTTGTTGACAACATCGAGGATATCCGTGGCCTCATAGGTGAAGAGGTTCAAGCGCAACTGCAGTTGTCTGGTGGGCTGGTAGTCGAAGGCCAGCTCATAGGTCGTGATTTTTTCCGGGGTAGCCCCGGGATTGGCAATGGTTACCGGGTTGTTGGTGACGTAGAGTTCGGCAAATGATGGGCTCCTGAAAGCCTGTCCGTAAAGGAGCTTGGTGGTCAGTTCCGGGGTGGTCTCCCAGACCAGGGCCGCCCTCGGGTTGATCGTGGAGCCAAAGTCCGAGTACTCGTCATAACGGACGCCGCCGGTAATAGCCCAGCTGCGGGCAAACTGCCATTCATCCTGGACCAGACCGAAGAAAAGGTGGCGGTTGGCATTCGGCATATATCTGAGGGCAGGAGGAATATGCACCAGATCGCCATAGGGGACGGTAACGCCGGGGCCAAAATTACGGTACTGGTCAGCCTCAAAATCGGCGTTTTTTACCCCGGCCCCAAGCCGGAGCTTGTGGTCTGCGAAACCCTTGTAGACAGCGCTGGCCTCCAAGCCCCCATCATTTGAGGTCTGGATCGGCTCACCTATCTGATTATGATAAGCGGCCGGATAAAACTGGAGAACCGGATCGATGTAAATATAGGAGTAATAAACCCTGCCGCCCAACTCCCAATCGGCGAACTGGTGGTCGTTGAGGTAGCTCAAGTCGGCGAGCAGTGATTTGCTGGCTAAGTCATTACCGTAGGTCACGGCCTGGCCGCCGCCCCCCCCACCGGCGCCCCCTTGCAGCGTACCGTAAAGGTGGAGGTTCCAGTCCTGCCTGCGGAGATTAAGGTGGGTGTCGAGCAGTTCATGCCGGCTGTCCAGGGGGCCGGGAGCAAGGGATTTGGCCGCTTGCCCGATGGCGTGCAAGTAATCCTTATCTATGATCCGCCCGTTGTCGCCTTGGCTCTTTTTCCATTCCACCCCCAGGGCCAGGTCCCAGCCTCCATACTGGCCGCCGTGCTGGGCCCAGGTATCGATGGAGTTAAAGGAGCCGTAGCGCACTCCGCCTTGGGAGCCGTTGATCTCGAAGTTATCCTTGGTGATGACGTTGACTACCCCTGAATAGGCATCAGCGCCATGGAGGGCTGAGCCTGGCCCCCGGATCACTTCGATGCGGGAGATCATGGCCACCGGCATCTGATATGTTAAGGGGCGGGAGCTGGTATAGTTGTGGGTGAAAGGTACCCCGTTAATCAGCATCAGTACCTGGGGGTTGAGGGAGGTATGGATGCCGCGGATCGACCAGATTGAGGATAAATAAGAGTTGCCGGAGGGCTCGACATGGAAGCCGGGCACGGTTTCCAGGGCCTCGTCCAGGGTGGTGGCGCCCATGGCCTTGATGTCTTCGGCGGTGATAACCGAGGCCACCGAGGGGGCCAGATGGATGGGCTTAAGCGAGCCGGTGGCCGTGAGCAGCAGCCGGTCGGTGCGGTAGACATCCTCCTCCTGCGGCCCCCGGCCGAACATCTCGGCAAAGGCCTTGAGCTCCTCCTGGCTGGCGGTCGCTAAAGGAAGATCCGCCGCCATGGCCACAGGAGCGCAGGCCAAACCCAACCAAAATACTGAAATCATAATTGGTTGGCGACCCATTCTCGTTCCTCTTTTTTGCCGGGGAAAAAGTTCGTCTGGAAAATCCTGAAAATCTCAAAAAAAGAGCTCATTTGCCAGAAAGAATCCGCCTGAATGTATCAGGCTGGCTGAGACAGAGAATAGCGGAAACCGCCTGATCAGCTCACCGGATAATGGAAGTAGCTATATTCAGCGCCTCGGGGGGGATAGACAGATCAATGCGTTCCGCGGTCCTGATATTGACGAAGAGCTGGGTGCCGATGGGCTCCATCGCCCCAATTACCCCGGGCTTCTGACCATGCAACAGGATGTTGCGGGCCATAGCCGCAGCCTGGGCGCCAATCTGAAGAACATCCGGGTTGATGGTAAGCGCCAGGCCCATTTTGGCCAGATTCTGGCTCTGGCCGACACAGAGAAGCTTATCCTTGAGGCAGCGGTTCTCGAGCCAGTCCAAGTTTTCCAAGGTATAGACCACGGGATCGTTCAGCACCCAGAAGGCATCAACCTGGCTGGAGAGCCGTTTGAAAACACGCTGAAAATCTCCCGAACGTTCGATGGGCTCGGCGACCAGTTCCAGCCCGAGCAACGCGGCGGATTCCTTGGCCTGATTGAGGATTGCTTCAGAACGAGGACTGTAAATAATGCCAATCCGCCGTATAGACGGGGAAAACAAGGTCATATTGATGAACTGGGCGCCGGGCGAAATTTCAGCTACAATCCCGGCAATATTGCTGCTGCCCTGCAGCAGCTTATAACGTTTCCAGTTCAACACCATGGCAAAAAGAACCGGAATATCCTGACGATCCTTAGTCCAGATTTTTGCCGCATAAGCGGCTTTGGCGCCCAAAGCAAAAATCAAGGCAGGCCTGGCCGCAAAAAGTTTTTCCTTCAACCCGGGATCATGCGTAAGGCTGCCATGCAGGTTAAAAACCTGCACCGGCAGGCCAATTTCTTCGCTGAAGATCGCAACCTGCTGATCATAGGCCTTTTCGCTGTCTGAAAGCAGAATGGCAACCGGGCCGCGGGGCTCCGCAGCCTGCGCAGGAGTGGCAACCCAGATGCCAAGGATCATGAGGATCAAGCTGAGTAGAGCAGCTTGTCTGCTCCAACGAAACTTATGCCCTCTGGGTGTAAAAAACGATTTCTTCTTGTTCATCAATTTACTCAGCATTGGGTATCCGCCACGTATCAATTTTGAGCATATCCATAATATGTGCTGCCGGCCCACCGTCCTTGCCGGCAAGCAAAACCTTGCGCATCCTGTCGACTTCCCGGGCCGAAACCGCGCCATTAACATAACAAAGCACCGGCAGGGGAACGGGATTCGAAACGGCAATGACTTTGACCATTTTAAAAAGACGCGGGTTAATGCTGCCGACATGCTCAAGATTATCCTGGGAAACAAGGGCGGCATTAACCTGCCGCAAAGCCAGGGCAAAGATGGCATCGGAATCCTTGGCCGTGGTAATAAAATTCAGCTCTTTACCGCGCAGGCCGATCCGCTTGAAAATCGCCTCATCCAACACGGCAAGCCCGGCCTGCCCAACCGGCGTCATGGCAATGGTAGTGTCGGCCAGCTTTGCCGCCGTCAAATTCGAATCAGCGGCGACGAGCAATACCTTGCGGTAAGTGGACACCCCTCGACGGACCGGAAGCAGAAATGGCTTGAATCGTTTATCATTGCCATCCTGATGAAGATACCATTCCGGCAGAAAGATAAATGCGGAAGCATCGCTACGCACCTCACGATCAAAATCCTGGAACCTGGCAAACGGCTGAAAGGAAAAGGGGAAACCTGATGCGGACAAAAATGCATCCATGGCCTCCTTAAGGCCGGACAGGTTGTTGTGAATGGAATCAGGATTGAAATAAAGAAAATTAGAAGGCGGGATTGCGCTGCCCGATCTGAGCGGCACGCAAAACAACAACATCGTCACTATTAGAGCTGCTATGGGCTTACAACACCAGCGCATCCGTAATCACCATATAAAACGGAGATAAATCAATTTTTCGACTATAGCATATCAACAACATCTGCCATAGTATTTAATTCAGGCAGGCAAGAAATCGAGCCCCGCCAATGGCCGAAAAACGCAATGGCCTCACTCCCTGAGTCGCGGCACAACTCAACCTCACATTTATGAAAAAGTACTGCTGGCCAGAGAGGGGTAATCCAGGAAGCAAAGGTTTAGCAAATGGCTAACAGGGAAAAAAAAGGGCCTGGTCAATCTGACCAGGCCCTTGATTTTTCGCTGGTGCCGAAGAGAAGACTCGAACTTCCACGAGGAAACCCCCACTAGGCCCTGAACCTAGCGCGTCTACCAATTCCGCCACTTCGGCACGTTGTGAGAGGCGATATTAATTTTATCGGGTGGTGTTTGTCAAGACAATTTAGGAGCCGTTTAGAAATATCATGTATTTTCTCGATCCTTTCTTTACGGCTCCTTATGCCGTTCGCGGAATCACAACAATTTAGGTCATCATTTATCAATGGCTTAGGAGCCGTTTAGAAATATCATGTATTTTCTCGACCCTTTCGCTACGGCTCCTTATGGATATCCCGCCCTGACGGCTTACCTGGTCCGCCATAAAAATCACAACCGGCCCCGGCTTGACCTTTTCCCGGTTGTCGCCTATTGTGTGGGCACACCAAATCAGGATGCCAACACCATGGATATATATACGAACATCAGCGACATACCGGGGCCTTTTCCCAGAGCCGCAGTCACCATCGGCAACTTTGACGGCGTCCATCTTGGCCACCAGATTCTCTTCTCCGAGGTGGTCAGCCGGGCTTACCGCAACAATGGCCCCAGCGTGGCCGTTACCTTTGAGCCGCATCCGCTCAAGGTGGTCCGCCCAGACATCGGCCTCAAACTCATCTCCACCCCGGAACAGAAAAAAGAACTCATCGCCCTGGCCAACATCGACAAGCTGGTCATCATCCCCTTCACCAGGGAGTTCGCCGCCACCCCAGCGGAAGTATTTGTGGATCAGGTCTTGCGCCAGGCCATCGGCGTCCGGGATCTGGTAGTCGGTTACGACTACGCCTTCGGCAAGGGCCGCCAGGGGGATATCCCCTTTCTCCAGGCGCAGGGCCAGGGCAAAGGCTTTACCGTCTCGGTGGTGGAGCCGTATTATGTTGACGGCATGCTGGCAAGCAGCACCAAGATCCGGGAGCTGGTGGGGCTGGGCAAGATGAGCGATGTCAAGAAACTGCTGGGCCGCTATTACCAGATCCGGGGCGAGGTCAAGATGGGCCAGCAGCGAGGCGGTCCGCTACTTGGTTTTCCCACCGCCAACCTAGCCATTGCCGAGGAGGATCTCTGCCCTCGCCTGGGCGTATACGTCACCCAGGTGATTTACGACGGCAAATGCTACGGCGGCGTACTCAACATCGGCTACAACCCGACTTTTTCCGGCCTCCGCCTTTCCGCCGAAACGCATATTTTCGATTTTAATCAGGATATTTACGGCAAGCCGATCAAAATAAACCTGCTCCGCTTCCTGCGCGGGGAAATGAAATTTTCCAGCCCCGAAGAGTTGGCCGGCCAGATCCGCCGAGACGTAGCCGACGCCAGGGAGATTCTCGACAAGGCCCGGAAGGAAATCCGGCTGTCCTGCGAGGAAAAATTCAACCACTGAACGCAAAGAAGGCCGGGAACATCTGTTCCCGGCCTTCTTTGCGTTGCGAATGAGCCTCTTGCAAAAGGCTCCTCAATGTTTCCCGATCAAAAATCCTCGAATGTATCCTCATCAAACGGAATAACATCCTTGGCCTGTTTCTGAACCGGAGCGACAATGGCCTTGGACTTCTTCACCTGGGCCGCAGCATTGCCCGCCGGTTTGGATACGGAAGGTGCGCTCAAGGCCGGCGCGGATTTCCTCACCTGCGCCCTGCCGCCCGTTTTCGTTGCCGGGGCGGCTTTCATCATGCCGGGAGTAGCGCCGCCCTGCACCAGATGATCCAGATCCTCCACATACTGTTTCATGAACCGTGCCTGGGCGCTCAACTCTTCCGAGGCGCTGGCCGCCTCTTCCGAGCTGGCCGCGGTCTGCTGGGTCACCCGGTCGATTTCGCTTATGGCCCTGTTCACCTGATCCAGGCCGGTGGTCTGCTCGTTGGAGGCATTGGCGATTTCATCAACCAGACTGCCCACCTTGGCCGCCACCTCGGCAACTTCGCAGAAATCGTCATTGGTCTGGACGAGCAGCCCTTCTCCCTCCTTCACCTTTTTCACGGTGCCTTCGATAAGATCCGCGGTATTGCGAGCCGCTTCCGCCGCCCGCATGGCCAGGTTGCGGACCTCATCGGCGACTACGGCAAAGCCGGCTCCGGCCACGCCGGCCCGGGCTGCCTCCACCGCTGCATTCAAAGCCAGCAGATTGGTCTGAAAAGCGATCTCGTCAATTGTTTTGATGATCTTCGAGGTCTGCTCGCTTGCCTTGGAAATTTCGCCCATGGCCACGGTTTGCGCAGCCATGGACTGATTGGCCTTGCCCATCACCGTATTCACCTCGCGCATGAGGGCGTTGCACTCGGCGGCGTTATCGGCATTGCGCCGGGCCATGGTCGAGACCTCCTCCAGGGAGGCGGAAGTCTCCTCCAGGGAAGCGGCCTCCGCGGTGGCGCCGTCGGCCAACTGATGGGCCGAGTTGGAAAGCTGCCCAGAGGAGGCAGTAACCTGACTAGCGCATTCCTCCAGCCCGGCTATGATTCTGCCGACCGGCGTGATGACGAAACGGGCCAGGCACCAATATACGGTAAAACAAAGGGCCAGAACCGCGCAGCCGATGGCAATGACAATGACCAGTCCCAACCGCCATGAAGCTGCGGTAAGCTCTTCCTGGGTACTCCGCACCAGCTCCTCGATGCGCTTGGAGACCTCGGCCGAGTTTTTCTCAACCCCGGCAAAACTCAACCCCACTTCGACGAAACCGATGGTTTTGCCCTCGAACAGAATCTCCTTGCTGAGGGTTTCCCTGGCCGACTCCTGGTCCTTGGCCTGGGCGAGCACGTTTTTATCCTTGTCGTAAAACACCACGGAGACAATTTCTTCGTCTTTCTTGGCGTTGTCGGCCATTCTGGTCATGGAATCAAAATCATACCCGAGAATCAGGGCCTCTCCCGTCTGAGACAGAAGCGCGGCGATGGACTCCCCTTTCTGTCGCAACTTTCCGGTCAGCAGTTTTTCCTGCTCTGCCTGCTCGGATTTCAGCCGGCCGACAAAGTCATCCGCCTGCTTACCCTGAGAGCTGCTGGCGGTGTAAACAGCCACCACCGCCAGTACAGCCATCAAAACCTGTGCCAGGATTGAAACAATAAGAATAAACCTGGCGGCAATTCCTCTTTTTTTCGAAGCCATCTGATCCCCCGGATTCGTTAATTGGCAAAAGCCCCGTATTTAAGAGCTTTCAGGCATTCCCGCACACTTTTGAAATCAGCGGGGGGAGCCCAACCCACGATATCGGCTTTTTTGGCCGCATCGGAATCCGCCTTCACCGCGATGAGCGCCTCGCCAAGCTTCTTCACCTTGGCGCCATCGACATGCTTTACCGCGGCCATGGGCCACTCGGGATACAACTCGGTGCTGCGCACAAAGGGAAAGCCGTCTTTGATCTCATTGATGATCCTGAAGTCGGACATGACAATTTTCCCTTCCTTTGCCATGGCTTCCAAGGTGTCGGTCCGAACGGTTCCGGCATCCATGACCCCGTTCTTCACGGCCAGAACCACATTGTCATGCTTGCCGCCTTCCTTGAACTCGGCAAAATCCTTCTTATAATCGATGCCGTTCTGCAACAAAAGCCGCATGGCCATCTGGCCGCCGCCAAAGGAAGAGGCCTTTACCACCATGAACTTCTTGCCTTTCAGGTCGGCCAGGGTCTTGATGGGGCTGTCCTTGCGCACCAGGATCACGCCGCCGAACTCCTTGACCGGCTTGCCGCCCGCCGAGTTGACCTGCATGGCCACGGCCTTGGCGCCGTACAGTTTCTCCATTTCCACGTAAAAAGCCGAGTTGGCCAGCACGAAATCGATCTTGCCGCCCTTGACCATCGGTTCGATGGCGTTAAATTCCAGGGGCACGATGGTAACCGGTTCACCCATCTTGCCGGTGAGATACTCCCCGGTAGCGGCCCAGTTCTCCATGACCTTGGGTGCACCCCGCAAGGCAAGAATACCGACCTTGATTTCCGCTTGCGCCACCGCGGCAAGCATGGCACTGGCCAGCAGGGCTACCCCCATCATTCCGATCTTCTTCATGCTGCTTCCCATGGCTCTACTCCTTGCTGTATTGTTTCATAGTTTCCCGGACAATCCGGAACGGACAGGGACTACCAGAAACATTCCCCGGGCAGAGACGTGACAAATGCCAGGGGAAGGGTAATGAGACAAGTGGCACAATCTATTCGGAAATCACTGTATAATTTTCAGCACCATGCTGTCAAAAATAATTTCTCTTCTGACAATGCCTTCTCCCGGCCTACTGCGTCAGACAAAGGCCGTCCCGGACCAGAATGGTCCGGTCGGCATGGTGACAAGCGTCCGGATTATGGGTCACCATGATGATGGTCAGCCCTTCCTTGTTCAGCTGGCGGAGCAGGGCCATGACCCCTTCGGCCGTTTCGCTGTCGAGGCTGCCGGTGGGCTCGTCGGCCAAGAGGATGGGCGGCCGGTTGACAATGGCCCGGGCGATGGCGACCCGTTCCTGCTCGCCGCCGGAAAGCTGATCCGGCAAGCGATCCGCCTTGGGACCAAGCCCCACTTTTTCGAGAACCGAGCGGGCCATCCCGTCCTGCTCTTTGGCGGAGATGCCGGTGATGGCCATGGGCAGCTTGATGTTCTCCAGCACCGTCAGGTAAGGGATGAGCTGGAAGGACTGAAAGATGATCCCGATATATTCGCTGCGAAAATCGGCCCGCTGCTCGCTGCTCAACCCATAGACATCCAGGGAATCGACCAGAACCTGCCCCCGGCTGGGATGGTTGAGCCCGCCCAGTACGGCCAGCAGGGTGCTTTTCCCTGAGCCGGACTGCCCCATGATGCTGATGAATTCCCCATCGTCCACCTGAAAATTCATGTGTCGGATGGCGCTCACCGTATTTGCCCCGGCCTGATAATCCTTGCCGATATCCCGGATCTCGATGAGATGCTTTACCGGGTTTTCTTTTGCTTGCATGACTTCTCCTTTACAGGGCCCGCAGCGCTTCGCTGGGGTCAAGGCTGCTGCCCTTCCTGGCCGGATAGAGGCTGGCCAGCAGGCTGAGGGAAACGGAAAGCAGGATGGCCAAGGCGCCGAGGGAGAAATTCACCCCGGCAAAGGTCCCCTTGGGGATAACCAGGGGCAGCACCGCCCAGGCGATGAAGTTGCCGCTGAGAAAACCCAGAAGGCCGCCGAGAAACCCGACCACAATGGCTTCCAGCAGAATGATCTGCATGACATGGCCCCGCCGGAAGCCGATGGCCCGGAAGATGCCGATCTCGCGAGTCCGCTCGTTCACCGCGCCCATCATGGTGACAAAAACCAACAGCGCGCCGATGAAGATCACCAGCCCGGCAATGCCGTAGCTGAAGGCCTTGAACAGCTCGATGGACTGCATCTTGGCCAGCACCGCCTGTCTGAGCGCGGTGACTCTGGCGGTGGGAAATTTTTCGGCGATCTGCAAGACCAACTCGCTGATCGGACAATCCCGGCAGAAGGCGGCGATCTCCACCAGGGAAACGATGCCCTGCTTGCCCAACACCTCCTGCACGGCATGAAGGTCGCCGATGAGCAGGCCATCTTCCGCACCCCCGGTGGGCTGGAGGATGGCGGCCACCTTAAAGGTCCGGCTGCCAAGGGGCACGGTGTTGCCGAGGGCCAGATCCAAAACGGCGGCCGCCTCGGCTCCGACAATCAGCTCATCGGCGCCGACTGGGGCTGTTCCCTCCAGATGCCACCAGGTCTTGAGCGGGAGTTCCACCGCAAAATCAACCCCCATCAGGAGCACCTGTTGCCCCATGACCCGGGCCGCCCCAAGAACCTTGGGGGCCACCGCCCCGAGGTTCTCCCGGTTTTCAATCTCCCGGATCCCGACCAGCTCCTTTTCGGCAAACTCCTGGGCCGCATACTGAACCCCGCCCACCGTGATCCCGCCGTAGCTCAGGGCCAAGTTCTCGCTTTTGGGAACCATGACGATATTGGCGCCGAACCGGTCCAACCGGTCTTCGATATCCCTGGTCATGCTTTCCGTGATGGAGAGCAGGGTGACAATGGTGGCGATCCCCAGCACCAGGCCGAGCACGAGAAAGATCACCTTGCCCTTGCGCCGCCTGAGATTGTTATAAGAGATATGATAGAGCTTCATCGGTTTTTTCCTGCACAAGCATGGCCGCCGTTACCGGCCGCCGGTTGCCGCAGCCTCCTTTTTCATGGTGTGCATCCTCTGGCTGTGGCCGACCTCATTGAGCAACACCGCCTGCGCTCCCTGTTGCAGAAAAAAGGCGGAAATCCTTGCCGTATCAAGCTTTTCCTTGTTGAAGGTCACCACCACCCGTGAGCCATGGGGATCCAGCACCACCTCGCGCACCCCCTCCTGCTTTTTGAGTTCCGCCAGAACCTGCTCCGCTCCGGTCCTCTCTCCGGACAATTTGTAAATGGCATCCTCCAGCTGGCGGTTTTGCAGAAAGGCGATGGCCCTGGGGATTACCACCAGCCCCAGGCCAAGGAGAATGGCGAGGGATAAAATGGTCACCACGCGGCCGAATTCCAGGCCCCGTTTTTTCACCCCCAAAACCCGCTCCCGTTTTTCCCGGTATTTTTCAAGATCGTAAGACATCAGCGGTGTCACCTCATCCTTAGTTTCCAAGACCAGAGACAGTAACTGTTCAACAGTGCCGTAGCTGCTAGGCAGAAGCCTGCGACGTGTGCTTGCGCACATGAGCCAGGCTGATAACAACGCAGATGCGGTGCTGCTGGACAGTTACTACTTTTTGAATTTGCAATACCAGCTATTCTGATCGATGTCGGCCATGGCGATCACCAGCTTGTCCCCTTCAATGGCCCTGGTCAGGGGAGCCGGATTGCAGCCGCCCTTGACCTCGTTGATCTTGGCCGAGGGAAAACGCATGCCGCAGTTCTGGCAGACCATCTCGTCACCGCTCTGTTCGTAGCCCTTACCCGCCCGATAGCATACATCGCAGGCATCCAGGGCCGCACGGATGACGCCGTCATTACTTTTCAAGACAAAGAAAGTCACCATGACGCCGTCGGTGGCCCCAACTTTGAAATGGTGCGCCTTACCGTCATTGACGGAAGCCACTGGAATTTCCAGCCGGCCATTGCTCGGAGTGAGTGTTTTCACCCTATCCCCCCAAAACCCGGCCATGGCCGTGCCGATCAGCATCACCAGCATTGCCCCAGCCATCACTGCTACAGATATTTTTTTCACCACGTTTCTCCTTGTTTTTCTTATGGCTTGCCGATGCCGAATATTTTCCGGCCAAGCTCTCCCCAGGATGCCGCCGTTGCCGAACAGCCTCTCGGCCCGCAACCGGAGCAACCCTTCGCCGCTGCTTCTCCGCCTGCCGAGGCAACCTGCTCCGGCACTGCTTTTGCCGGATAGCCGAGATCGCCCAACACCCGAACAATGGTTTCCTCGCTCAGGGGCGGCCGGTGCTCGATGCGCAGGAGACCTCGATCCAGATCCGCCTTCATCTCCACCATCCCTTGCTGCTTGAATAGTGCTTCCCGGATGGGGGGCAGACAGGCGGAGCAAGATATTCCCACCACCTGAAAGGTGGAGCTTTCCAGCTTCCCGGCAAAAGAGGGAGAGTTGCCCAATCCCCACCAACCCCAGGCCAGGATGAGAAGTACCGCCAGGGTGCCAAAGATATAGCGTTTGATGTTTCTCTTTTTCGTTTCCATTATTGCCTCCCGTTATCTTTAAACACCATCCGGACAAAGCAAACGCCATGCCAGCCGCGCAAAAAATTGCGGCAACCCTTTGCCTGAAAGTGTTTTATGGGATGAGGTTCAACTGGAAAGCAGGGAGGGACGACGGAATTATGCAGAATATTAGCCAAAGAGCTTAGAGAATATTCTTCATCGGAGACAGAAAATCGGTAGCAGGCAGAGCCCGGCGATGCTAGCTGGTGCCCATGTGCAGGCCGTAACTGCCCAGCAGTGCCGCAGGTTGCGGTGCACCCAGAGGGCATAAGTTTCGCTAGGGCAGACAAGCTGCCCAGCTCAGCTATAAGCGGGACGGCGATGCGTACTTCAGTACGTGAGCCGGACCGATCGCCGCAAGATGCGGTGCTGCTGGGCAGTTACTAGATTTTGAATTTTTCCAGGCGATAGATCAGAACATGGCGGGGAATCTTGAGCAGGCGGGCAGCCTCGGAACGATTGCCGTTGGCCTTTGCCAGAGCCTTTTTAATCAGCCCCTGCTCCACCGCTTCCAGAGAAAGGCCCTCATCCGGAATTTCCGGAAGCCCGTTTGCGGTTGCCGGCTGGGGAGCGGCAGCAAGCTGAAGTTCAGCCGGTTCGATGAGCAGCCCCTTGCGCAGGATAACCGCCCGCTCGACAATATTTTGCAGTTCGCGGATATTGCCGGGCCATGGATGGGCCTTGAGCCTGGACAAGGCCTCGGCGGAAAAGCGCACCCCGGCGGGAGCGCCCACCTTCAGAAGAAAATGGGCCACCAGCCCCGGAATGTCCTCCCGCCGTTCCCGCAGGGGCGGGAGATGCAGGAGAATAACCCCCAGCCGGTAATAGAGATCCTCCCGGAAGGTGCCCTCGCCGATGGCTGCGTAGAGATCACGGTTGGAGGCGGCGATCAACCGGACATCCACCGCCTCCGGCTGCTCCGCGCCGACCGGCGCCACCACCCTCTCCTGGATGGCGCGAAGCAGCTTGGCCTGGAGATCCAGGCGCAGTTCGCCGATCTCGTCGAGAAACAGGGTGCCGCCGGCGGCGGACTGAAATCTCCCCTTGCGGCTGCTCACCGCGCCGGTGAAGGCGCCTTTGACATGGCCGAAAAGTTCGCTCTCCAGCAGATTTTCCGGAATGGCGGCACAGTTCACCGCCACCATGGGTCCCTGCGCCCTGGGGCTGTGCTGATGGATGAGCCTGGCCAGCACCTCTTTGCCGGTGCCAGATTCTCCGGCAATGAGCACGGTGGCCTCGCTGTTGGCCGCGCGCCTGGCCGTATCGAGCAACTCACGCATGGCCGGGTTGGCGGTTTCCATGCCCTCGGTGCCGGTGAGCCGGTTGACCTCGCCGCGCAGCTGCTGTTTCTGCTCAAGCAGCGCCCGCATCTCCAGGGCTTTACGGCAGGAAAGCCGCAGGGCCTCCCGGTCAAAAGGCTTGGCCAGAAAGGTGAAGGCCCCCTCCTGCATGGCCCTGACTGCCAGCTCGATGGAGCCGAAGGCCGTGATCACCAGCACCGGGGTAAGGGGCGACTCCTTTTTCACCGCCGCCAAAATCTGCAAGCCGTCCAGATCGCCGAGCTGCACATCGGTAATGACCAGATCCGGGCTGTGCTGATGAAAAAGTGCCAACCCTTCCCGGCCCGAGGGTGCGGAGAACACGGTAAAGCCGCCGCTGCTCAGGTTATACTCCGTAACCCGCCGCAGGCTCGGATCATCATCAATCAGCAGGATCCGGGGTTTCATGCACTTTCCTCTGCTGACAGTCTTACCTCGGCGCCGTTTCCGGCGGGCAGGAGAATCTCGAAGCAGGCCCCACCCCCCGTACGGTCCGTGACCCGCAGGCTGCCGCCGTAGCTCTCCACGATCTTGCGGCTGATCACCAGACCGAGACCGGTGCCGTCGGACTTGCCGGAATAAAACGGAGCGAAGATTCTTTCCTTTTCCGCCTCCGGTACGCCAGGCCCATCGTCGCAGAGCGAAAGCAGCCAGCTTCCTGCCCCGGCACTTTCGACCGTCAACCAAATCTGCCCCCCCGTACCGACTGCGTCCAGGGCATTGAGCGCAAGATTCAGGAACACTTGGGAAAACTTGGCGCCCTCCACCAGCAGCTGCCGGGCCTCGTCATTTTCCGGCAGGCTGATATGCACCTGTTTTCCCCGCAGCTGTCTTTCCAGCAGGGCGCCGACGTGCCGGGCCACCGCGGCCAACGGTTCAAGATGCTCTTCCTTTTCCTGGGGCCGCCCCTTGGCATAAAGAAGAATCTCCTCCACCGTATTTTGCAACCGGCCGGTTTCCTTGAAAAGGATATCCACAAACTCCCGCTTGGGATGGTCTCCAGGAAATTCCTCGCGGAGAATCTCCGCTGTGCCTTTGATGGAAGCAAGGGGATTCTTTATTTCATGGGCCAGGGAGGCGGAGAGCCTGCCCAGGGCGGAAAATTTCTGGGCCGCGGCCAGCCGGGTCTCCGCCTCGATGAGCTGGGCGGTTTCTTCATGGAGCCGGGCATAGGAGGCCTGGAGTTTTTCGGCCAACTGCTGGTAGCCTTCGCGCAGCCGGATCTGCCGCCCGGAGATCACTCCGACCAGCAGACCGGCCGCCAGATAGAGAACAATCTCCATCAGCTCACTGAGCGCCTGCGAGCCGTGGCCGACATAGAGAAGAACATGGGGAATAAAAGCGATGGAGGAGAGTACGGCCAGAACCAGGCCGCCGGCCACTCCAAACCAGAGGCCGCCGAGGACGATGGGAAAATAACTGAGCCGCCGGTAGATGTTGTGGGACAGATGGAAATCGCCGGGGGTGAAAAGATGGAGCAGGCCGATGGCTACAACGGCAAGGAGCAAGGCCGGGAAAAGAAACTTACGCATGCCACCTCCGCCGAAAAATTTGTAACTGAATCAGGGCAGGCCGTCACTTAAGAGCGGTAATCCGCGTTGATCTTCACATAATCCAGGGAGAAATCGCAGGTGTAAATATCCTTGCGTCCCTCACCGGCATGCAGGTCGATGGTGACCAAGAACTCGGGTTTCTTGAGGACCGCCGTGGCCCGAGCCTCTACCTCGCCGCCCTGGCCCAAACCGTGCTGCACCATGCGCACATCGTCAAAGGCGATGTCCACCAGGTGCTGGTCAAACTGGGCGCCGGAGCGGCCCAGAGCGGCGATGATCCGGCCCCAATTGGCATCCTCGCCAAAAAAGGCGGTCTTGACCAGACTGGAGTTGGCCACGGCCCGGGCCGCCAGCTCGGCCTGCGCCTCCGAGGCCGCTCCCTGGACCCTTATGGTCACCAGCTTGGTCGCCCCCTCTCCGTCCCGGACGATCATCAGGGCCAGCTCCTTGCACAGGTCTTCCAGGGCGGCGGCAAAGGCCTGCACCCCCTCGGGTCGGTCCTCGGCAAGGGGCGGATGGTCCGCCAGACCATTGGCCAAAACCAGCACCGTGTCGTTGGTGCTGGTGTCGCCGTCCACGGTTATGGCGTTGAAGGTTTTAGCCACCACCTTTTTCAGGGTGGACTGGAGGAGATCGTGAGCAATCGCGGCATCGGTGAGGATAAAGGAAAGCATGGTGGCCATGTTGGGCATGATCATGCCCGCGCCCTTGGCCATCCCGAGAAGCTTGACCGGTTTGCCGTCGATGAGGACGGTGCGCACTGCGATCTTCCGCACCGTGTCGGTGGTCATGATTGCTGAGGCCACCTCAGTAAGGCCGTCGGCGGCAAGGGCTTGCGCCGCCTTGGGAATCCCCCGCTGAAAACAGGCCAACTCCAGTTGCTGACCGATGATGCCGGTGGAGCAGACCTGTACCAGCTCCTGGGCGATATTCAAGGCATCCGCCGCGATGGCCGTAGTAAAGCGGGCCAGCCGCATGCCTTCCTCGCCGGTACAGGCGTTGGCAATGCCGGAATTGACCAGAATGGCCTGGGCCTTGCCGGTTTTGCATCGCTCCATGTCAAGGAGCACCGGCGCCGCCTTGACCAGGCTGGTGGTGAACACCCCGGCCACCACGGCTGGCTTGTCGCTGACGATCAGGGCCAGATCAAGCCTCTCCTTGCCGCGGATCCCGGAGTTTACCGCCGCTGCCCGGAACCCCTGGACTGTAAAATCTTCCGTAACCATCTCATTGTAACTAATCACGAAGGACGCCTCCGAAGGTCCATATGCTGATTAAAGTTCCGAGTTCCGAGTGCTGAGTTCCGAATACTCGGTACTCAGCACTAAGCACTCAGCACTAATCATTTATTCCCGCCGCTCTTACCGCAGCACCGTTTGTATTTCTGCCCGCTGCCACAGGGGCAGTCGGAGTTGCGCCCCACCTTGTCACCCTCGCGGGAAAACGGCTTGTGTTCGGCCTCATCTTCGTCGCCGCGGCTCAGCTGCATGGGCTGCCGCTGCTGCCGCTGCTCGCGCTCCAGCTCGGCCACCTCATCGTCCCGCACCAGCTGGAGGCGAAACAAGGTGCTGACGGTCTGGGACTTCATGGTCCCGATCATCTCGCCGAACATGTTGAAGCCTTCCTTCTTGTACTCATCCAAGGGATTCTTCTGCCCATAGCCGCGCAGGCCGATGCCTTCCTTCAGGTGGTCCATGTTGAGCAGGTGCTCTTTCCAGTGGTGGTCCACAATCTGCAGGAGGACCACCCGTTCCAGATGACGCATGTTGGCAGCACCGATCTCCTGCTCCCGCCGGGCATAACGCTCTTTCAACGCGGAGAGGATCAACTCGGCAAGGGAGGCCGGATCCAGCTCCTTTTTTTCCGCTTCGCTCCACTCCCCGGCAAAGCCGAACAGGGCAAAGATCCTTTCGGAGACTCCGGCCCAATCCCACTCTTCCGAGGCGACCCTTGTCTCGGCAAATTCATGCGCCACCATTTCGGCCAGCTCCGGCAGCATATCGGTCACTACCTCATGGACATCATCCGTACTTAGAACCTCGCGGCGCTGACGGTAGATAACCTCGCGCTGCTTGTTCATCACGTCGTCATACTCGAGCAGGTGCTTGCGGATATCGAAGTTATGCCCCTCCACCTTGCGTTGGGCGTTTTCGATGGCCCGGCTGATCATGGCGTGCTCGATGGGCTCATCCTCTTCCATGCCCAGCTTGTCCATGATTCCCGAGATACGGTCGGAGCCGAAGATCCGCAGCAAGTCGTCCTCCAGGGAGAGGTAAAAACGGGAGGAACCCGGATCGCCCTGCCTGCCGGAACGTCCGCGCAGCTGATTGTCGATCCGCCGACTCTCGTGCCGACTGGTGCCGAGGATATGCAGGCCGCCCAGCTCAACCACCCCTTCACCCAGCTTGATGTCGGTGCCGCGCCCCGCCATGTTGGTGGCGATGGTAACCTTGCCCTTCTGTCCGGCATCGGCGACGATCTCGGCCTCCCGCTCATGCTGCTTGGCGTTGAGTACCGCATGGGGCACTCCCTCTTTTTTCAGCATGGCCGAGATCTTCTCGGAAACATCGATGCTGATGGTGCCGACCAGCACCGGCTGGCCTTTTTTGTGTAACTCCTGAATCTCCCTGATGATGGCGCGATCCTTGGCCTTGGCGTTTTTATAGATGACATCAGCATAATCCCGGCGGATCATGTTGTTGTGGGTGGGAATCACCACTACGTCGAGGTTGTAGATCTTCTTGAACTCCGCTGCCTCGGTGTCTGCGGTGCCGGTCATGCCGCCGAGCTTTTCATACATCCGGAAGTAATTCTGAAAGGTGATCGAGGCGGGGGTCTGATTCTCCCGCTCCACCTTGACCCGTTCCTTGGCCTCCAAAGCCTGATGCAGACCATCGCTGAACCGGCGGCCCTCCATGGCCCGACCGGTGAACTCATCCACGATCACCACCTGATCGTTGCGCACTAGATAGTCCACGTCCCGCTTGAAGAGGACATTGGCCTTCAAGGCCTGGTTCAGATGATGCAGCCACTCGATATTCCGGGGATCGTAGAGGTTGTCCACCCCGACCAGCTTCTCGCCCAGGGCCACCCCTTCCTCGGTTAGCGAAACCGAGCGCGCCTTCTCGTCCATGGTGTAATGCTCGTCGACCTTGAACTTCGGGATGATCCGGTCCGCCCGCTCGTAAAGCTCGGTGGACATCTCGGCCGGGCCGGAAATAATCAGCGGGGTTCTTGCCTCGTCGATCAGGATGGAGTCCACCTCGTCGACAATGGCGTAGTGGAATTCGCGCTGGCAGAAATCATTGAGATCAAACTTCATGTTATCGCGCAGATAATCAAAACCGAACTCGTTGTTGGTGCCGTAGGTGATGTCGCAGGCATAAGCCTCCCGGCGGGCCGCGTCATCCATCCCATGCAGAATGGAGCCGACAGAAAGCCCGAGAAAACGGTAAAGCTTGCCCATCCATTCGGCATCGCGCCGGGCCAGATAATCGTTGACCGTGACCACATGCACCCCCCGGTCGGTAAGGGCATTGAGATAGACGGCCAGAGTGGCGGCCAGGGTTTTCCCCTCACCGGTTTTCATCTCGGCGATCTTGCCCTGATGGAGGATTATGCCGCCGATAAGCTGCACGTCGAAATGACGCATTTCCAGAACCCGCCAGGCCGCCTCCCGGCAAACGGCAAAGGCCTCGGGCAACAGGCTGTCCAGAGTTGCCCCGGCAGCAAGCCGCTCCTTGAAGAGTCCGGTCCTCGCCGCCAGAGAGGCATCATCGAGTTTTTTGACCTCTGGCTCAAGCTGATTGATCGCCGCCACCAGCGGCTGAATGCTTTTGAGAACCCGCTCATTCTTGCTGCCAAAAATCTTTTTCAAAACAGAACCGAACATATTTCCACTCCAGGAGGTTAACGCCGCCGGCATGCCGCAAGGCACACCCCGGCGCGACCATCGTTTTTTACGATTTATTTATACCCAAAGGGCATAAGTTTCGTTTGAGCAGGTAAGCTGCTCAACTCAGCTTTTCACCCAAAGGGCATAAGTTTCGTACGAGCAGGCAAGCTGCTCAACTCAGCTTTTCACCCAAAGGGCATAAGTTTCGTACGAGCAGGCAAGCTGCTCAACTCAGCTTTATCTTTCCCAGATCAGGGCTTCTTCGTTGCAATCAGGGAATTTCGGACACTGAATACAATCACTCCACACCTTATGGGGGAGTTCGCTCTTATCAATAGCCCTGAATCCGAGCCGCTCAAAAAAAGCGGGCTGATAAGTCAGGGTAAAAACCCTGGTAATGCCGAAATGATCGGCCTCGGCCAAGCAGGCTTCGACCAGCTGTCTGCCTAGCCCCTGGCCCTGGGCTTCTTCCGCCACGGCCAAAGAGCGGATCTCCGCCAGGTTTTCCCAGCAGACATGCAGGGCGCAGATCCCGAGAATCTGCCCGGCGGGGGAATCATCACTACCTTCCTTGACAAAAACCTTGAAATCCCGCAGCTGGTCGTAGAGAGAACTCAAAGAGCGGCCAAGGAGCAGATCCTTGTTGGCAAAATGCTGCAACAGGGCATACATCACCTTGACATCATCCATCCTGGCATCACGAATCATGAATAATCTCGCAAAAAAGGAAGAAAGCCACAGGTCCGTAACCTGTAATCAAAGAGTACCAAGCAATAACCGTTGTAATCACGGCTTTTTGCGATTTCAACAATCATGACGGTTTCAAAAATTTTCCGCCCGCCAAGCCGGAATAATTCTGTTCATTCTACCACATCCACCGACAAAAAAAATCAGGGGGCCGGGAGCCGGGAAGCCGGCAGCAAAGCGATGTAGGCCTTGACCTTTTCCTCTTTTTCCAGCTTGACGATAAGCTGATTGGCCTCGGCCAGTTTGTCAAATTTGCCCACATATATCCGGAGAAAAGGATCATCCTTATCCTCGGGTGGCAAGAGAAAGGCCTCATAGCCCCTTTCCCGCCAATGAGCCAATTCCTGCTGTGCCCGGTCCTGATCAGGTACCGCAGAAACCTGCAGGGCAAAGAAGGAAGGCTCGGCCGCAGCCCATTCCGATTCGGAAGCAGGGGCCTGTTCCGGCGAATCTTTCTTTGGCTCGGAAGAAGCGTGGGGCTCGATAACGGCCGTTTCCGGATGCAGCACCCCGGCAATCTCTGCCAGAGAGGTCTTTTCCTCTCCTGGAGCAGGCTTAAGGATAGTCTGCCCGGCCCAGATGCCGATAATGAACATCCATAAAAAGATGCAGCCGGTGACCAGGGTCAGGCTGAGCATCCCCAACAACCCCAGCTCAAAACGGATAACAAATCTGCCTTTCTTGCTCGCTGCACTCATAAACTAATTCTCCGTTGCCCGGAAACCCAGGACAACCCCTCCCATGCTGATCTTTGCACCAGGACAGTCTATGCCCTGCGTAACTATCCAGCTCGATGCCGGAAATGAATAATACCACCAAACCGTAACTATTCAGCAGTGCCCCAGGTTGCGGTAAGCGGAACGGCGAAGCGTACCTCAAGTACGTGAGCCGGCCCGATCGCCGCAAGATGGGTTGCTGCTGGACAATTACAACCTCACATGGATTCCGGGGCGCTCACCCCAATCAGGGCAAGGCCATTGCGCAAGACGATCCGCAAGCCCATGGCCAGCCAGAGCCTGGCCCGGCTCAATTCCTCATCCTCGGCGGAAACGATCCGGTGCTTATTGTAGTAACTATGGAACTGCCCGGCAAGGTCCTGGAGAAAAAAGACCAGCCGGTGCGGGGCGAGATCAAGGGCCGCGCCCTCCACCAGAGCTGGGAAAGAGGCCAAGGCCTTGAGAAGCTGAGTCTCGTCCTCCAGGATCAGCCTGTTAAGCGGCGCCTCTGCCAGACTACCTGGGGCAACCCCCTTGGCCTCGGCCTGCCTGCGGATGCTGTGCAACCGGGCATGGGCGTACTGGACATAATAGACCGGGTTTTCCTGGCTGGTCTTGGTGGCCAGATCCAGATCAAACTCCAGCTGGCTGTCCGCCTTGCGCATGAGAAAAAAGAAACGGGCCACATCCGGGCCGACCTCGTCGAGCAATTCGTCCACGGTGACGAAATTGGCCTTGCGGGTGGACATCTTCACCTGCTGTCCATCGCGGAGCAAGGTGACGAACTGGTGCAGTACCACGGTCACCTTGCCCGGATCATAGCCCAGAGCCTTGACCCCGGCCAGCACATCCGGCACCGTGGCGATATGGTCGGAGCCGAAGATATCGACCATCCAGTCAAAACCGCGCTTAAATTTCTCCCGGTGGTAGGCCATGTCCGGCAGCCGATAAGTAGGCTCGCCGGTGGATTTGATGATCACCCGGTCCTGTGGCAGGTCGAACTCGGTGCCCTTGAACCACACCGCCCCGTCCTGATCGTAGGCCAGCCCCTTTTCCCGCAGGGAAGCGACCACATCGTCAACCAGGCCGTTTTCATAGAGGGAATGTTCGTTGTAATAGTTGTCAAAGACGATGCCCAACCGATGCAGGGTTCCGTTGATATCGGCAAAGATTACCTGCTCGGCCTTGTTCTTGAAAGGGGTGACCTCCGGCTCATCCTTGAGGGCATCGCCCTGCTCCTCGATGAGCGCTTGAGCGATATCCCGGATGTACTGGCCCTGATAGCCGTCTTCTGGAAAGGTGAAGGGCAACCCCAGCGCCTCCAGATAGCGGGCCCGGGTGGATTCGCCCAGTACCCGCATCTGCCGGCCGGCATCGTTGTAATAATATTCCCTGGTGACCTGATGGCCGGTGGCGGAAAGGAGGCTGGCGATGGCATCGCCTAAAACCGCCTGCCGCCCGTGCCCGACGCTCAAGGGGCCGGTGGGATTGGCGCTGACAAACTCGACCAGCACCTTCTTGGCCTGTCCGATGCTGCTCAGACCAAAGGTTGCGTCCTGAGCGCAGACCTCGGGCAGTACCGACTGCCAGACATTCTTGTTGATGTAACAATTGACAAAGCCGGGCCCGGCGATCTCCACCCGCTCCAGCAACTCGGCATGGGGGGCAAGCATCTCCACCAGCTGGCCGGCAATGGCCCGGGGATTTTTTTTATCCTTTCCGGCCACCACCATGGCCAGATTGGTGGCCAGATCGCCCTGGCCCGCGTGCTTGGGCTCGTCCAGGGAATATGCCCCCGCCGCGGCGGCGGACCAGAACCCGGCCTCGACTCCCTGGGTAAAGCAGTGGTCTATCAGTGTCTTCAGACGTGTCTTAATCATCGCGTTTCTAATCCGGAAAATATTTTTTTAGCAACCCGGCTGTATTACTGATTCTTCACTGTCATGATGCACCTGCCTGTTGCAGGAACCAAAAAGACAGAGGATCTCATAATTAATGGTGTCGGACCAGCGGGCGATCTCCTCGGCCCTGATCTCCCCCGCCCCCTGCCGGCCAAGCAGTACGGCTTCATCCCCGGCCTTGACCCCGGGAATCTCCGTGACATCGGCCATGCAGGCGTTCATGCAAATCATACCACGAACCGGCGCCCGCTGCCCGGCCAGCAAAACCGCGGCCTTGCCCGTCATTCGCCGCAGATAGCCGTCCGCATAGCCAACCGGCAGAACCGCCAGCCGGGTGGGCCGGTCGGTCACATATCGGTGTCCGTAGCTGATCCCCTGCCCCGCAGGCACTTCCTTGACCTGGAGCACCGTGGTGGCAAAACGCATGACCGGCCGCAAGTCCAGGGCTGAAGCCTGTTGCAGCCATTCCGCCGGATAACATCCATAGAGTGAAATGCCAGGCCGCACCAGATCACAACGCATTTCTGGATACCGCAACAGTGTGGCCGAATTGGCGGTATGGATGATTCGCCCGTCAACGACGCCCTGTATCTCGGCCAGCAATTCCTGAAAAACTCGATACTGCTCTTCGGTAATGGTATCGTCTTCCGCATCGGCCTTGGGAAAATGACTGGCGATTCCCGCGAGATAAAGCGAGGGAAACCGACGCAGGCCGACAAGGAAAGGTTCCAGTTCGTGGGGGGGAAGACCAAAACGCCCCATGCCGACATCGACTTTGAGCTGCACCCCTTTCCGGCAGCCTGCCCGGGCCGCCTGCTCGGCAAGCGCCTCAACCGCCTCCATGGTGTAAACCACGGGGGTGAGATCATGGGCCACCGCCTCCGCCGCCCCCTGCCGGTCAACCCCGAGCATGATCACAATCTGCCCGGTTATCCCTGCCTGCCGCAGCCGCACCCCCTCTTCGACCTCGGCCACGCCAAAAGAGTCGGCCCCTGCCTCGGCAAAGGCCCGGGCCGCCGGGACAAGCCCATGCCCATAGGCATCGGCCTTGACCACCGCCAGAATACCCACGTCTGCGCCGACCAGTTTTCGCACCTGCCGAAAATTATGGCGCAGGGCTCCACGATCTATCTCAACTCGATTCCAGGAAGGTGTTCCCATCTCAAGCAACCCGTTCTTTCAGCGAAGAGGCTTCCGCACCCTCCACTCTTGCCAGATGAGCCGGCTCGACAACAGGAGAGCCCAGCCGACCGCAAGATATATAACACTGACCACTAGGTGAGGCACGGCGGAATTGCGCAACAGGCGACCGCCAAGCATCATGCAGACGACCAGCCCCCACATCCCCCAAGAATATACGCCGCCAATACACATCCCTGCAGGCCGTGCCACAATCCGGGCAATATTCTTCCGGGCCGCCCGTTCAATAACCAAAAAAGCCTTCAGAGTGCCAAGCCCAAGAGCCGCCCCCAGAAAAATCCAAGACAGCGCCTCGGCCAGGAGGTAGCCACGCACCATCAGATACAGGCCGCCGAAACTCCACATCAGCGCGGCGACCAGCAGATTGGTTCTGGTACTCGCCCCAGGCTTAAACCGCGCCACCCAGCTCATGCTTCCTCCTCCCAGCTCTGCAACACCATAACGAAACCGGGCATAGCCTGCAAGCCGTTGTGCAACAATATCCGTACCCCCGAAATTTCGTAACCGGCATAACTGGCCGAAACAAAAAAATAAAATGCCCTGGTTATTTCTCAAAGGCCCCTAAGCCGTTGGGACAAGATAACTCCGCCATTCACAATAGCCAAAACAGCATAAAGCTGAGCTGAGCAGCTTGTCTGCTCCTGCGAAACTTATGCCCTTTGGGTGTAAGGAGCCGTAAAGGATTGAGCCAAACTGGGCAAGTTATTCAGTGCCGGCTCCTAAATAAATAGGCCTATCCCCGATCGTGGGAATAGGCCTACACACTTCAAAAATATTCTGCAAGCCGTTAGCACAGAATACCTTGCCGTCACATTGGCAAGGACGGCATGAGGAGCCGCAAAAAAACGTCCATGGACAAGTTGTTAAAACGACTCCTGAATTTCTACATTACACCTCGGTGACGGTGATTGCTCCCTCGGGGCAAACCTCTACACAGGTTTCACAGCCCAGGCACTCGTCAGCGTTAACAGCTTCGGCCTTACCGTCAACAATCTCATACACCTGTGCGGGGCAAGCATTTACACACTCTGCATCACCAACGCATTTGTCCTTGTCAATGTCAATCTGCCACATAGTACTTCCTCCATATAAGGTTGAAAAAATTGATAAGCCGTTGCAACAAAAATGTCGTTATTAGAATGGCAAAAACGGTAGCAGCGATAGCAACGTAGGGAACCGTCTCGAATCGCACAACATTCCGTCATGGTTCCAGGAAAAGAGATAAATTTCCCTTTCCCTCTAATTCACCCCCATTTTTTTGTCAATAAAAAAGAAACTATGCCACAATCTGGCCAGCCCACGGGAAAAGACGATTCAGGTTGACCTGTTGACGCTGATCTTTTAGGATACCTTTGGATATTCTTGCGGGCGTTTCCCCCTGTATTACTTTCAACGTAACTAATCACGGGGTAGGCTCCGAAAGTCAAATGACCACGGAATCACCCTTAGGGTATAAGTTTCGTTTTGAGCAGACAAGCTGCTCAACTCAACTAAAAGCGATCGCAGGGTGCTGTAGGTTGCGGCAAGCGGGTCGGCGATGCGTACATCATGATACGTGAGCCGGACCGATCATCGCCGCAAGATGTGGTGCCCTGTGATCGCTTACCTTTCAACCTGTCCGAAAAAGGCCCTTTGTTATGAGCAGCAGACCAAAAATCAAAAAAAAGACCACCCCAGGCCCGGAACTCAAGGCCCAGAAAAATGAAGAAGCCATGATTGCCGGTATTTTGGAAGGAAGCCCAGAGGGGATCGGGGTGGCAGTCATCCGGCTGGAATGCGGCTGCCGGAAGATGGCGGCGGTTGATAAAATAGGCGAGCCGGCCAGCAAGGTGATCATCTACCGTGACGATGCCGAGAGCATCTGCGATGCCTGCAAAAAGGACAATGGCGCCTTTGCCAGAGTATTGACCCAGTTCATTCACTGGCAGGAGCCGTTGCCTGATGGCGCCACCAGAATGAAAATCGAGGCCAAGGTTCTCGGCGTTTACACCAACCAATAACCGGAAAGCATTACCCCCGCGCCGTCCGATACTCCTGCGCCCTGGCCAGCAAAGCCGGTGCCCAGGTCGGGGTGCCCAGGGCGTGGACATGGGTATACAGAGCCAGGACATTCTTGAACACCAACCCGTCCCGGCCATCGGCAAACCCCACCCCCCGCTCCATTCGCAGGGCAAGCCGGCTGCTCTCCCCGCCCCACTCCTCCACCCGGCTGTAGCGGAATTCGTGTCCCTTGATCTCGGTTCCCTCCGGATAGTAAGGATTCTGTCCCTCTACCTTAAGCACGGTATAGCCATGGGCCTGGGGTTTTTCCCTTAACCCGAAGCGTACCGGAAAAAGGCCCACCAGAGGGAAAACCTCATCGCCAAGCACCATGCTCTCGCCAAGATAAATCAGGCCGCCGCACTCAGCGTAGATGGGCAATCCGGCCTCGGCTGCCCTTTTCAGGGAACCCCTGAAGGAATCATTGGCAGACAGCGCCCTGGCGCTGGTTTCCGGAAAGCCCCCGCCGATATAGAGTCCGTCAAGCACCGGCAGCTCCGGAGCGGTCAAGGCATTGATCTCCACCAGCTCAGCGCCGCACCGGACCAAGGCCTCCAGATTTTCCGCATAGTAAAACTGAAAGGCGGCATCCTTGAGGATACCGATCCGCACCGGCGCCTCACCCCTTTTCTGCTCCGGGCGCGGCGCTTCCGGCTCGCTGGCGCAGGGAGCCATCATCTTTTCTATCCGGGCAAGATCCAGATAGCGCGCTGCCATCCCGGCCAAAGTCTGCACCGCCGCCTCTGCTCCCGCATGCTCCGGACAGGGGGTTATCCCCAGATGCCGCTGCGGAAAGGCGTCTTCCCTGGACCGGGGCATGGCACCCAGAACCGGGATTCCGGTATACTGCTCCACCGCCTGCCGGACGATGGTCTCGTGTCGGGGGGTACCCACCCGGTTTAAAATCACCCCGCCTATTTTCACCTCAGGGTCAAAGCTCCGGCAGCCCAGGACCAGGGCCGCCACGGTGCGGGTGGTCTTGGTGCAGTCAACTACTAGCAGCACCGGCAGCCCCAGGGCCTTGGCCAGCTCGGCCGTGCTGAAGGTTCCCTCGGCATCAACCCCGTCATAAAGACCGCGGTTCCCCTCGACGATGACCAGCTCCCGCCCGTGCGCATGGGTGCGAAAAGAATGGCCGAGTGCTTCCGGGGTCATGAGATATGGGTCAAGATTGTAGCAGGGATAGCCGGCGGCCAGGGCCAACCAGCCTGCGTCAATATAATCAGGCCCTTTTTTGAAAGGGACGACCAATCGCCCTTGCCCGGAAAAAGCCGCGGCCAGCCCAACCGTAATCACGCTTTTCCCTGAACCTCCCCCCAGCCCGGCCACGATCAAGCCCTTTGCGGAATATCCTTGTTCTGCGACCAAGCCCATCCCCCCGTAGTCATCATCATTAACTGCATTTCGATCATCCGGCGCACAGAAAACCATCTGTGGCTTCAGCTGTCAAGCGGTTGCCGCGGTCCACTCGCGGCCGCAAGCAAAACCGGCAAAGATTTTGACGAAGTTTTCAGCATATGGTACCTTGGCCACCTTGCACACTGCGGCGGCCATGCTTATATATATCCCCACTTTGGCTGTTTGCCGACCCTTGCCGCGCCAAAGCTTTTTTGAAACGCCATCTGCTTTTCTCTTGAAATTACAAAGCGGATTTAGGAACCGTTACGGAACATACAGGTCGTTGGCACTGCGGTTTTTAACAATTCCGTTACGGATCCTTATGCCGTTTTTGCCATTTAAACGACATGGCTATTTTGTTATAACGGCTAACGATTTTCAACCATTTTGCAAAACGAGGACACCTCTATGTCTGCCCAGCAGGAAGACCTGACCAAGATCATTGAAGAACTTAAGCAGAAATGCCTTGAACTCCCGGACAACATCGTGGCCCATCACCATCTGGCTCTGGTCTACCGCAAGGCCGGCAGAACCGCCGAGGCCATGCAGTCGCTGGAAAGATGTCTGGAGATCGACCCCCAGGCCGTGGAAGCCCTGATCAACATCGGGGCCATGCATTTTGAGCAGGGCGAGCTCGACAAATCGCTGGCCGCCAATCAGGCGGCGGTGCAGGTAAATCCTGCTCTGGCCCTGCCCCACAACAACATCGGCCTGATCTGGCAACAAAAAGGCGAGCCGGAAAAGGCCATCGCGGCCTATACCCTGGCCACGATGAACGACCCGAAGATGCACATGGCCTGGATCAACCTGGCCTCAGCCCAGGTCATGGCAGGAAATTTCGAGCTTGCGGTCAAAGCGGCCAAAGAAGCGGTTAAGCTCGAACCGGACGCCCCAATGGCTCACAATAATCTCGCCGTGGCGCTCTATTACAATAATGATTTCAAAGCAGCCCAGAAATCGCTCGCCAAGGCGAAGGAGCTCGGCTACACGGTTGACCCGCGCTTGGTCGAGGCCATCGAGAACGAGCTGTAATCATGGTGAAAAATGCACAAATAAAGGTCCGGCCCTGGTGCCCGTTCTGCGGCCAGGAAGTGGGGCGCCCCAAGGAGCCGGTACAGCGCAAGCTGGACGAATTTACCTTGGGCGAATGCCAGTGCGGCGCGACCTATACCTGCGATCCCACCGGCTTCAATGTGGGTGCGGCCATGGTCGAGGCCATAGTCCATGCCTGCGACGACAACTGGGATCTAGCCTGGGAACTGCTCCCCGACGAAGATTACCTTACCGGCCGGATCGACAATTACGACGAACAGACCCATCAGGTTTACGAAATCAAGAATGTCGATGGCCGCAAGGTAGCTGGGGTTCTCTATTTTGTCCGCCTCAACCGGGAGCTTGCCGCCTTGTCCACCCGCCTGCAAACGGACAAAAAAGCCAAGGCCGGCGCCCTTTGCCAGGAAAATTCGGCAAGCGACCTGCCCGCCATGGAGCCGGCCCGCGACTCCAAACGCAAAAAGCAGAGGGCCGATAAGGGGACAGTCACCCGCATGGTGGCGGATCAGGATATTGACGGTCTGGTTGACCTGGCCTTTGACGATCTCAAGACCCTGCGTTTCATTCAGCGATTGCTCTATGACCCGGACGAGAGCAAGCGCTGGCAATACGCTCATCTCCTGGGCCAGGTCTGCAGGCGGCTTTCCACCCGGAAACCGGGGGCGGTAAGCGACCTGCTGCACCGGCTCTACGAAGCATGTTCCGATTCAGCCGCCGCCCATTGGGGGCTGCTGGAGTCTATCGGCTCCATCATCGCGGCGCGTCCTGACATCTACGGCGCCTTTGCCAGACACCTGCTCATGCATCGGGGGGTTCCCTCCTCCAGGGTTCAAGTGCTTTGGGCCTTGGGGACCTTGGCGGAAAAACGGCCGGATCTTGTCCGCACCACCCCATTTTACAGCCTCTTCCCCTTCGTCAGCCACCCGGAAGCAATCACCAGGGGGCATGCGGTCCGGCTCATGGGCCGAATTGCCGCCACCGAGGTGGAAAGCGAAATCGAAAAACTTACCGGCGATGAAGCCGAATTAACCATTTATGAGCAGGGACAACCCGTGCGCACCACCGTGGCCGAACTTGCCAGGGAAGCACTCGCCCGGCTGCACAGAACGTAACTATTCAGCAGCACCGCATCTGCGTTGTTATCAGCCTGCTCATAGGCACCAGCGCACTTCGCAGGCTTCTACCTGGCTGCTATAGCTGAGTTGGGCAGCTTGCCTGCCCAAACGAAACTTATGCCCTTTGGGTGTACACCACTGCTGGATAGTTACAAATCGATGGTTATTGATCATTCCCGGCATTAAGCTGGATAATTACCAACAAGAGAGCCCCAAAATGACTGAACAGCAAAAGCAGGAGCAGGAAGCAAAGGAAGAAAAAAGCCAGGCCCAACTGGACTACGAGGCCGGCCAGGAATTTCTCAAAAACCTCGAACCGGCCCAGGCAGCCAACGCCTTTCACAACGCCCTGATTGCCTTCGAGCTCGAAGGCAATGACAATGGCGTTGCCAATGCGTCGGACAAACTGGGCGATATCTGTGCTACCCGCGGCGATACCGCAATGGCCCTGAGCCATTATGACCGGGCCTATGCCATCTGCCAGAAGCACACGGATCGTTTCAGTCTTTTTGCCATCGAAAAGAAAAAAGCCAAGCTCATGTACGATGCCAAAGACTATGACCGAGCCATCCGTCTCTATGGAGAAGTGCTGAACGAATACAGCGCCCTGAGAAATCCCCAGGGCTCAGTGGACACCCTGGAGATTCTGGCGGAAATCTATCTGGCCAAAGGGGAAAAAGACAAGGCCGCGGATGCATACCGGACAGCGGCCTCGATCCACCAGAGCTTCAAACACAGCCGCCATGCGGAAAAGTTCCGGCAAAAAGCGGCAGAGGTCGAGAAGGAGTAAAAAAGGTGCAAGCGTGTGACAACTGAAAAACGTAACGCCAAGACGCAGAGGCGCAAAGGCAACATGCACGGTTGAGTTCTTTCCTTTATCCTTAACCTGAAATCGTAACCGATCACGGGGGGAGTGCCTACGGAAGTCAAATAACCACGGAATTCACCCTTCGGGTATAAGTTTCGTTTGAGCAGACAAACTGATCAACTCAGCTATAAGCGGTCACAGGGTGCCGCAGATTGCGGCAAGCGGGACGGCGATGCGTACATCAAGTACGTGAGCCGGACCGATCGCCGCAAGATGTGGTGCCCTGTGACCGCTTACTGAAAATCGAGGATCACTGCGGCGATAGGCCAGCGCCTGCCGCCCTTTTCTTCCCCTGCCAGCTGAACGGAAAGTTCGAGGAGTATCCGTTGCAGGTTGACAAGATTGACCGTGGGGTATGATTTCCCCGGCTCGAACCCGGAAAGGCCGCAGACATGTCCCTTGCCGTCAATCACCGTGGGAATCCCGTAAGTCCGGCAGTTCACCGGGCGGGCCTCATAGCAGAGACAAACCCCTTGTTCATCAAGAAGCGGGCACCTGATCCTGGCCGTGGCCGGATCGAGGTGCGAAGCCAGCAGTTGCTCCCAGGCCTGTTTGGCCTCTTGCGCCGCCGCGGCTATCTGTGCTTGAACCTTTGGATTCAACCGCTGAACCCGGTCCTGAAGATTTACCGCCTCAACAAGAGACACATCAAAAACAGCCTGGCAGCAGTCAGCGCACCCCTTTCCGCAGGTGATCGCCTCTGGATGCGCCTGACGCACGGAGTTGAAGGCCTGATCAACGGCGGCAAAAAGCTTGTCCAAATCTTGGGGCATGGCCCAATTCCCAACGCAAAACGACATTCAAATTAAGCAAAAAAAAATGCAGAGGAAACCCTCTGCATTTTTCATATTCCCGCGGAAAAACAAATGACTAACGATTTTCTTCGTCCTTGGCTCGGCCTTGTGCCGCGTACATGGTGGTGCTGCCGCTCGACCAGAAAGTCATCTTGCCTTCCTTTACCAGATCGTTGGCCGCGTTCTTCACATCACGAGGTTTGGCATCCGGGTCACAGGCATAAAAATCCTTAACATAAAGCTGAGCCTTGGGACCAGTCAACGCCTTGTTAAGGATAGCTGCTTTCAACTCATCTTTGCTTAATGCCATGGTACTTACTCCTTTCAATAAGGTTTTACGCAGGCACATCAACAATCAAAGAAACAAGGTCAGCAGCTCCCCGAACAAGGAAACTACTGACCTGACTCTACTGAAGAACGGCCGCTCTACTCGATATGGCTGGTGAACTTGAACTGAGTGGTAGTTCTCCAAGTATCATAAGCCAGACGATAATCGTCAATGGACTTGATGGTGAACGGGATTCCGGTCTTTTCAAAGAATTTCTCCCAGCCGATCCGGGCAGCCCACTCGCCAACCCGCTCGTACTTGCGTGCGTCCTTGGCATAGGTCTCCAGGATATTCTTCACTGCGGCAACGGTCTCCGGCCAACGGGGCGGAGTGTTGGGCAGGAAGGGAATAACCAGCTTGGAAAACATCGGCATGGACCTGGAGTTGGAAACCTTGCCGCCAACCAGGATGGCGATACCGTCGCCGTCCGGATCAGCCAGAGGCATAGCCGGGCACATGGTGTAGCAGTTGCCGCAGAACATGCAGCGATCGGCGTTTACCTTGACGGACTTGACGTCCTCGCCTTTGCTGTTCTTCGCGGTTGCCGGCTTTACCGCTCCCAGAGGACATGCGGAGATGGCCAGGGGCAGCTCACATAGACCGGTGATCGCGTCATGGTCGATCATCGGCGGTTTACGATGTACGCCGAGGATGGCGATGTCGGAAGCATGAACAGCGCCGCACATGTTCAGGCAGCAAGCGAGAGCAACCCGAACCTGGGCCGGCAGCTTGTGGCTGGTGAAGTAGTCGAACAGCTCGTCCATGACGGCCTTAACCACGCCGGAAGCATCCGTAGCCGGGGTATGGCAGTGAACCCAACCCTGGGTGTGTACGCAGTTGCTGACAGAGGCGCCGGTGCCGCCGACAGGAAACTTGTTGCCACGGCTCTTCAGATCGTCCAGAAGAGGCTGAACCTTTGCCTTGTTGTCCACCATGAACTCAATATTGTTTCTGGTGGTCCAACGCATATAACCATCGCAATGCTTGTCTGCAATGTCGCAAACCTCGCGAATGTGCTCGATACTGATGAGACGAGCCGCGCCAACACGGACGGTATAGCACTCGTCGCCGCTCTCACCCTTGTGCATCAAAACGCCAGGCTGCAGAATCTCGTGGTACAGCCATTTGCCGTAGTTATTTTTGACTACCGGCGGGAAAAACTGCTCATAATGTGGGGGACCGATATCTGTGATTCTGTCGGCCATCGGATTCGCTGGATCGTAACCCATGATAATTCCTCCTTATATCGTAATGTCAAATATGTTCAATGTTGTATCAACAACAGCCACACACCTTATTGGGCGTTACGCTTGCGGAACTCAACAACATCACGCTCCCAGCCGCCTTCAACCTCGTCTTCCTGCCAGAATACATAAGGATTGGAGCGGGGCTCTTTGATATGCTGCGGCGCAGGGGTGATTTCCATAACCTTCAGGAAGGTCGGGAGGCCGATACGCTGGATGGTCTCACCAACGCGCTCACGGTTTTTGCCGACTTCCATCCACCAATCCCAGATCTTCTCGATAACTTCAACAATCTCTGCAAACTCGCCATCCTCGTTCTTCTTAACCTCAACAAAGGGAACGGTCATGGTGGCGAACTGGGCGCCGTCAAGAATCGGGGCCTTGGCGCCGACACAGATGGTTGCCCCCTGCTGCAAACCAGGACGCAATGCACGGGGCATTACGTTGATGCAATGCATACAACGGGTGCATTCTGAGTTGTCGATTTTGAGGGTATCGCCTTCCATCCACATGCAGCCGGTGGGGCAGAGGTCAATAACCTCGGTCTTGATGTCGAACTTGCCCCAGTCCTTGCCGGAATGAGCGCCGGCATTGGGAGCGAACTCGCCGCTGATGTAACCCTTGACCGCAGCCTGATCGATGCGGATGTCGTCCCGCCAGGTGCCGATAACAGCAAAATCTGAACGGGCGATGGCGGCAACGCAGTCGTTGGGGCAACCGGAAAACTTGAATTTGAACTTGTAGGGGAAAGCCGGACGATGGATTTCGTCCTGGTAGTGCATGGTCAGAGTGTGGCAGAGATCCTGGGTGTCATAGCAGCCCCACTCGCAACGGGCCCGGCCAAGGCAGCATGACGGGGTCCGCAGATTGGAACCGGAACCGCCGAGATCCTGATTCAGATCATGGGTCAGGTCGTAGAACAGGGGCTCCAGGTTCGGGGTGGTTGTGCCGAGCAGAACCAGGTCGCCGGTTGAACCGTGCATGTTGGTCATGCCGGAACCGTATTTCTCCCAGAGATTGCAGATGTCGCGAAGCTTTGCGCTGTTGTAGAACATACTGGAAGGCTGGTTCAGACGCACGGTGTGAAAGTGAGCCACGCCGGGGAACCGCTCAGGCACATCAGAATAACGGCCGACAATACCACCGCCGTAACCGAATACACCAACGATGCCGCCGTGTTTCCAATGGGTAATCTTGTCCTTGTAGGACAACTCAAGCTGACCCAGAATATCAAAACATTCGGGCTTTTTCTCTGCCTGACGCTTCAGGTCAGTGACGAAACTCGGCCACGGGCCTTTTTCGAGCTCGTCCAACAAAGGCGTATCATGCTTCGGCATTGTCGATTCCTCCCTAACTAAGGTGATTTAAATGGGTTCCAAATACAAAAACAGTCCGCACCGCACCGCGGCTACCCTCTCGCAGCACTGGAGAGTTTTCGCGAGGCAGGGCAAACAACTGCATGCAGAATGTGAACAGTGATTCAGTCAAAGGACCATATCCAGTGGCAAACTCTTTGTCAATAAAAAATGACATGTTTTCACCCCTGGTTTTCATCTCCACAGCTCTTTACTCTTTTCCTTTTCTTTCGCCTCCGCCGATTGACAGAAAGAGACAATCACGATAGGCTACCGTTTATTCAAATGACATGTTTTTGCTGCTAACTCTACATAATAAGGACTGTTGCCATGGGGAAAAAAATCGTGATTATCGGCGGGGTTGCCGCCGGGCCTAAAACAGCCTGCCGGGTGAAACGCCTCCTGCCGGATGCCGAAGTGACCATCCTCGACCAGGACAGCCTGATCTCCTACGGAGGCTGCGGCATCCCTTACTTTGTTTCCGGCGATGTCTCCGACGAAAAAGAGCTGCGCAACACCAGCTTCCACATGACCAGGGACGAAGCCTTTTTTCTCAAGGCCAAGGGGGTCACAGCCAGAACCAGCACCCTGGTCCTGGCCATCGACCGCCAGCAGAAATTCGTCCTTGTTGAGGATCTCTTCTCCGGGGCTCAGGAAAGTATCCCCTACGACAATCTGGTCCTGGCCACCGGCGCCCGGCCCAACGTCCTGCCCATTCCCGGCGCGGATCTCGACGGAGTTTTCACCATCAGCGATCTGCACAAGGCCATTGCCATCAAGGAGCGGATCGCCAAGGGCGAAGTGAGCCGGGCGGTAGTCATCGGCGGCGGCGCCATCGGCATTGAGATGGCCGAGGCCTTCACCGAGCTGTGGGGACTTGAAACCACCATCCTCGAGTTCATGCCCCAACTCATGCCCCGCCTGGTGGACTGGGATTTCGCCCGCATGCTGGAAACGCATCTTAAGGAAAGCGGGGTGGCGGTATTCACCGGCGAGGGGGCCTCGGCTATTGAGGGAAAAGACGGCAAGGTCTGCCGGGTGGTCACCCCCAAACGAACCCTGGAGGCGGATCTGGTCGTGATGGCCGTTGGGGTAAGAGCAAGAAGCGAACTGGCCCAGGCAGCCGGGCTGCTCGTTTCCGCCATGGGCAACATCGTGGTCAACGAACGGTTGCAAACCTCGGACCCGAACATCTATGCGGCCGGAGACTGCATCGAGGTAAAAAACATCCTCACCGGCAAGGGATCCATCGCCCCCATGGGCTCCCTGGCCAACCGCGAAGGAAGGATCGTCGGCGACAATCTGGCCGGCATTCCCACCAGATACAAGGGCTGGGTCGGCAGTTTCATCATGAAGGCTTTTGAACGCAGCATCGCTGCTACCGGCCTCTCCCTGGACGCCGCCCTGGCCGAGGGCTTTGCCGCCGCCGCCGTGACCACTGCCCAATCCGACCGGGCTCATTTTTTCCCCAGCCAGACCGTGATTCCGCTCCGCCTGATCTTTGACACCAAGACCCGCAAGATTCTCGGCTGCCAGGGGTTCGGCCCCCTGAGCGACGCAGTGCTGGCCCGGATCGACGCGGCCGCCGCCGTTATCAGTCAGGGCGGCGCCATCGACGATCTCAGCCAGCTGGAAATGGCCTACGCCCCACCCTTTGCCACGGCCCTCGATGCCTTGAACGCCACGGCCAATGTAGCCGACAATCTGGCCGCCGGACGGCTGCGGTATGTGAGCACCAGAGATTTCCTTAACTGGATGGACGATTTTCCCAGCCGCCCGGACTGGGTGGCCCTGGATCTCCGCCACCCCAATGAGACCGGAGTCTTCGTCGAGAAATACGGCAAGGACCGATGGCTCTCCGTCCCCTACATCGAGATCCGGGAGCGGTATCAGGAATTACCCAAAAATAAAACCATGCTCATCATCTGCGACGCAGGCACCCGCTCCTCCGAGATCCAGATCATCCTCGACCATGTGGGTCTGACCAATACCCTTGTGCTGGGCGGTGGCTTCAACTTTATCCGGCGGATGGGCGCAGAGTGGTGGCCCAGCTGATTGCTCCAGTCACCCAAAGCGTTAAGGTGGTCTACCGGCCAATATTTTTGGCGGTCATCTTCCTGTTTTGCCTGCTGGCCTCAGGCTCGGCCCAGGCAGCCAGCCCCCAGCCAAAGGCAAAAATTGCCGCCCCACCACCAGACACCGTCCGGATTCTGGCCGATGCGGACTATGGCGATGCGTTGGCCGCCTTGATCAAAAAGGCCGGCCAACGCATCGATCTGGCCATGTTTATTTTCAAAACCAGCCCAACCAGAGACAACCTTCCGGCAGGACTGGTCAGGGATTTGCTGGCGGCGAGACAACGGGGGGTGGAGGTGCGGGTTATCCTGGAATATTCCGGCCATGACCAAACCATCACCCAGGCTAATCAGGAGACGGCCCAAGCCCTGACAAAAGGCGGCATCGCGGTTTTTTTCGACTCCCCGAATCGGACTACCCATGCCAAGCTGGCGGTCATCGACCGCCGCTACTGTCTGGTGGGCAGCCACAACCTCACCCAGTCGGCCCTCAAATACAACCACGAGTTTTCACTGTTGCTTGACAACCCTGCCCTGGCCGAGGAAATCCTGGCCTACCTGGAAACAATTCTGAAATAAAAGCAGATGTAAGCTTAAAGCTATCAGCTGATTACTCCCACTTCTTATTTCTTTCTCCGGACTATCCGAACCTTTTTCGTAGCCCCGACAGCCCCGCTGCTTCCTGGAGCAACGCGGCGCACCAGCACCTTTTTTTTCACCGGCGCGCCGACTGACTCTTGCTCCGTACCGCCGGTTCCGGACAGGGATCGGGTGTAGGTGCAGCCGGCCTTGGGGCATCGCAGAGAGACCAGGCCAGCAATCCCTGATTTTTCCACCAGAAACGGCGAGTCGCACACCTGACAGGGTATGGCATGTGGCTTGGACCAGGACATAAAGGCACAATCCTGCTCGGGACAAACATAAAAAATCTTCCCGGTCGGCGTATGCTTGGTAACCACGGAGCCAATTCGGCACACCGGACAGAGCAGCCCACCCCCTCCGTCTTTTTCGTATGATTCCGAATGCCGGCATTCGGGATGCCCTGAACAGTACCAGTACTTGCCGAAACGATCTTCCTTTAACAGCAGCACCCTGCCGCAATCAGGGCACATTCTGACCGGTCCCGCCAACGCAGGACTTGTTTCCCTTGCGGCAGAAAGCTCAGGATCCATCGTCGGTGATTCCAGCTCGTCGCCAGAGGTATCGAAGGCCGCAGCCTCGGCAAACATCTCTTCCGTGGCCGCGGCAAGCTCCGGAAATTTTTCCTGTTCCGCCGCCGATTCATCCAGGGCAAAGAAATTCTGATCTTCTTCCGCAGGCAAAAGCTGCGTTGCCTCATCCGTTGCCGGCTCGACTGCCGAGGTCAGGACGGCAACCGCCTCACTGCTTGATTCCGGCAACGGCGGGGTATTTGCCCCTGCCACCACAGGCCGCTCCGAAACAGAGGCATCCCGCACCAATTTTTCTGCCTGAACTTTTACGGGAGCCACTTCCTCGGCCCGCCGAATCACGTTGCGCGAGCTCATTACCCGCCTCTGAGCAGCAACCGGCATCACCATTTTCACCAGGACCTCGCCCCGCATCATCATGGTCTGATCAAACTGCTGCAGAGCAAAAGCCAGCGGTTTTCTGCCGCTCACCGCCTCCTCGATGGTCTGGGCCAGATAGGCGGAAAGCTGGATCCCCTTCATGGCCGGGAAAGCGCGATTCATAACGCTGACAAGCTTGTGGGTATTCTCGGCGCAACGAAAAGATCCATCCGGCATTAGCCGGAGATAATCATTGTCAAGCATCTGCTGGAGCATGGCCACGGTCATCCCGTCAACCGCCAGAAAAAAATCGGCCAGATCAGCGGCCAACTCCGCAAAGCTGTAATATTCAGAGGAAGGACCGGTTGTTTTTTCCGGAATAATCTGCACGCAGCGAAGCTGCTGTCCTGGTTGCACCTCGGCCAAATAAGAGGGCGGGGGCAAAAGTTCATGCTCCTGGCAGCCAGGGTAGATGGCAAGAAACCCCTTATCGGACAAAACCTTGGCGCTGCCTTTGAAGATGCAGTCTTCCCCGGCCGCCACCGTTACCGTGCGCAGCTCGCCTTGCGCCTCTTTCATCTGACTTGCCAGAGCCCTGGCCCAGACCAAACGGTAAATTTTATCTTCGGCCGTTCCCAGTTTTCCGGAAAGCTCTTCCGGGCCAAACGCAGGATCGGTGGGCAGGATCAAGCCCCTGGTGTCTTCCGCACTGATTTCCGGCCCCAGACAGGCCATTCCCATCCTTAGCCCTATCTGTTCCCTGATCCTGACAAACAGGGCAGTTTGGGATTCCTGAGCCATGGCCGGAGGAAGAAAAGCAGTGATCAGCCCATGCCAGCGGCCATCCACCTGCACACCGCAATAGAGATTGCGGATCGCGCTCATTGCCGCAAGCGGCGAAAGCCCAGCCTGGGCAACCCCGTCCTGCAACAGTTCCACCAAACGATACGGCTCCGGCGGGGCCACGGCAAGGGGAGACTCCAGCACGTCCAGAACCTGAAACGACGCATTGTTGAACAGGTTGACCGCAGCATGCACCTCTTTCTCGTTGCGCAGGAATCCATCGTCCGTGACCCCGCGGACCTCGTTCAGGCTGAGGAAACAATCATCCCCACCGCTGCTGATCTTAACCTTCATTTTCCATTTGGCAGCCGGCGTATACATCCGAATCTCGGTTTCCCTCTCCGCCAGCAAAAAAAGAGCGGTGAGACTCAGATAATTAAGCGGCAGGCCATTGGGGCCGGAACGGCTGCCCAAAAGCCGTTGCAGGTGTCTTCCCAGGCAGGATTCGAAAAGCATCCGGACATAGGTTGCCGCGCCCTTTTCGCCATTGACCGGCTCCACCAGCCGAAAAGATTCCCGAAGCACCTCTCCGGCAAGGCCGGTCAAGGCAAGTCTCCTCATCTGCATGCTGCCGGGGGCGACCGTGGCCCAATAGCCGTTGATCAGCCAGGCCCAGAACTCCCCCCGCCAGTCGCCGTCAAGGGCGAGATATATTTCCCGGCCCTGACAGGCCAGAAGTTTGTCCAGAAATATTTGCTCCTTTCCTTCGGGAGTAAAATCGAAATGCACCTTTTCCCGACGCATCTGATCCTTGGGCGGGACATAGGCCGCCTTTACCGGCGCTGCCTGCACCAGGAAGATCTCCACTTCCCCGCCAAGCTGATCTTCCAAGGTCTTGGTCTTGACCAATGCCTCGACAATGACTACGGGCTTTACCATGCTGCTCTCCCGTAAGCGATCACAGGGCACCACTTCTTGCGACGATCGGCCCGGCTCACGTACTTGATGTACGCATCGCCGTCGTCCCGCTTGCCGCAATCTGCACCACCCTGTGACCGCTTATTCCGTGGTTATTTGACCTTTGTGGGTTTGCCCCGTGATCGGTTACGCTATCCCACTAATTATTAACACCAAAAGAGTATAAGTTTCGTATGAGCAGGCAAGCTGCTCAACTCAGCTTTAACGCAAAGGCGCAACGTCGCAAAGTTTTACCATATTATTTCAGCATGTTGCCTTTACACCTCTGCATCCTGGCGTTACGTTTTGCAGTTGTTCCATGATCAGCAAAGATGCTTGCATTACAAGAAAACACCCCGCCTTAACGAAAAATAGCATATAATCCGCAAAGAATTTATACAACCCATTATCCGTCTACTTTTGTAAGGGGTGCGGCATGCCGTGCCCATACTTGCCGATTCTTCCAGCCGGAGACTTCCATGCCTTCCCTGTTCACCCTCCAGGATCTTGATGAAACCCTGAAAAACCTGGGGCTGCCCACGGGTACCCTCAAAGCGGAACTAACCATGGCTGTCCGCGCGTATTTTGTTGACGAGCAATCCCTGCAAACCATCTCCAGCATCCCCACCGAGGAAATCATCTTCAAACTTTGGGGGTTTTGCCAAAATGATGAACTTAAGGCCCGAAAGAAAAACTTCAGCAGCCTAAAGTCCGCGCTCAACAAATCTCTGAAGGATCTGGCCAGGACAGGGGAAAATCAGAGCGGCATCATTCTGGGCAAGAACAATGTCTTTATTGTTTCTGAAGAGCGCAAGGACGATCTCCTCAAGCAGATGGGATTTTCGCCAGACGCCCCGCATCTTCTGCACGACATGTTCGCGGCCTTCAAAGAGTTCTTCTCCGATAACATCAAGGGGCAAAACGTCCAGGAAGTCAAGGATCTGCTGGCAGAGTTTACCGAAACCCAAAAAGAATTACGAAAGATTGCCGGCCTCGCGCCGGAAGCAGGCCAGGGAGAAAATCCCGCAGAAACTACCGAAGCCAGAGGGGGCACCACCCCGGACGCAGGGGCAGAGACCGGACCGGCCAAAAAAGAAGGCAATAAGGCGGTTGAGGTTCTCGACGAGGAGCTGATCGAGGAGATCGTGGCTGAAGATTCGGATGATACCGAACTCCTGGATGAAGAGATGGAAATCCTCGCTGCCGGTGAGTTGACGGCGGGGCCCAGGGAAGAGGCGGACTCGGGCGATGGCTTGGGGGCGGAAGTAGGCGGCGGCGCGGCAGA
>Ga0172380_10001363_pt1 | contig 42189 bp, 39 predicted proteins | sample Leawe162metaG_FD_119747 | JGI IMG/M metagenome (GOLD analysis project Ga0172380, IMG submission 119747) | Leachate microbial communities from a municipal landfill in Southern Ontario, Canada - Leachate well 162 metaG | ecosystem: Engineered > Solid waste > Landfill > Unclassified | place...
ATTCAGTGTGCGTTCTTGAGCAATGATGAGCTTATGGACGGCAAATCGTGCCGGGTCGGGTAGCATCACAGGAATTGCATAATTGCCGACAATCAGTCCCTTGAAGTTTTGCCCCGACAAAAGATAATCCATGAATCGCAGGGGGGTGGCAGTGATGTCGATATCTGGAAAATATTTGGTTCCTGTTTTATCCGAGGACTTTTGTGTGGTAAGAAAATCGATCCTCACCTTGGTTTTCCTGCTCATCAATGTTGACGATGGCGCTCTGGGGTCCAGTTCGGGAACCAGGAAAAATGAATTATCTGCACTTTTCGCTACATCTGGAACGCTAAGCGTTTCGCCCGAATCCGTCGGTACCGCAATGGCAATGGATTGACTCCTGGCAAGATCCAGGTCTGATGTCTTCATGTGGCTGTTCCACCTGACACCCAACGCATTGCCAATCGAGACAAATCCATGTGACCCAACAAGGACGAGCCCCTTGCGGAACAGGCCTGCCTGCGCCAGTTTGTCCATGACGCGGAAGTGGGACGGCTCATTGGACATGCCGCCACTGGCTAGAAACGCTGCCGAGGCGCGCTTCAACCCCTCCGAAAGCTCCGCATGTTCTTGTCTTTGGGTTTCCAGCCTGGCAACCGCAGCGCGCGTTTCCTCCGAATCACGCCCGACGAACACTTTTCTGTTGCCGGCAGGCGTGGATACTTGCCAGTACCAGTAAGTGCGGTCATCCTTGGTAATGCGGTATGCGCTACCCCGTACCCCACCACCCAGCACCATGGAATCAAAGACAACCGCTTCCTCTTTGAGTTGGGCGTAGAGGGTCTGCGTTAATGCATCCTGAGACTCCATGGCATCCTCGCGTATGGTAAATTACAGCCAATCATACCATACGCACAACAACGTATGGTAATTATCGCGTATCATTACCATACGTTTTGAGTTCAAAGCCTGACAGAAGCATGCCGCACCAACAACCACCGCGTGCAAGCGAGCAAACCAATTCGCTTTAGCTTCCGTAGCGCAAAATTGCCGCCAAGAGCCATGTCGCGGCAACTATTGCCGCCAATTTCTTCCGCCCCACCCAAGATCGCACGATTAGAGCGTCTTTTCGCCACGTATTCCCGCATTCATTCCCCTGGCACGCAAACTGCTACACGACAGGCGTAATCAAAACTTGAGTGATTCCCGTCGGGTCACTCGATCCGCAGCTTGGGGCTGCGGTTAATCAGCATCAGGGATAGTCTTCAAGGAGATGAAAAATGCCACAAGTCATTAACACCAACATTGCGTCACTGAATGCGCAACGCAACCTAAACAGTTCGCAGACCAGCCTGCAGACGGCGCTGCAACGGCTGTCCTCCGGACTGCGCATCAACTCCGCGAAAGACGACGCCGCCGGCATGGCGATCAGCGACCGGATGACCTCCCAGGTGCGCGGCCTCAACCAGGCGGTGCGCAACTCCAACGACGGCATCTCCATGGCGCAGACGGCCGAAGGCGCTCTTGGCGAAATCGGCAACATCCTCCAGCGCGTGCGTGAACTGTCGATCCAGTCCGCCAATGCCACCAACAGCGACAGCGACCGCGCCACGCTGCAATCCGAAGTGGTCCAGTTGAAGGCGGAGCTGACCCGCATCGCCAACAACACCACCTTCAACGGCCAGAGAATCCTCGACGGTTCGATGCAGAGCGCGGCCTTCCAGGTCGGCGCGGACGCCGCCCAGACCATCAAGTTCTCGATCAACAGCGCCAGCTCGCAAAGCCTCGGCGTGAATATGAAGGCCACTGACAACACCACCAACGGTCTTACCGTGGCGACCGAAAACTACCGCATCGATTCCGGCGGCGGCAACGCCGCCCTGATGGGCAAGGCGCTGGCGGCTTCCACAGTGGCCAGCACTTCCAACGCTTACGCTGCGCAGACCCTGATCATCAAGGATTCCATCGGCAACGTCCTGGTCGGCGGCAGCATCGGTATCGCCGCCGGCGAACAGATCAGCGATGTGGTCTCGCGCCTCAACGCGGTGAGCGGGGTGCGCGCTACCGGCTCGACCCAGTTCAAGCTCACCAGCATTGCTACCGGCTTAGGTGCGACTGGCACTGCCACTTTCAGCGTCGTGCTTGCCTCCGGCAACGTCACTTCTTCTCTCAATGTTTCAGGCGTCACCACTGCCAGTTCGCAAACAGCGATTTTCACGGCCATCCGCGACAGCATCAACGGCGACACCGACCTAAAGAACGCCGGTGTGGTGGCGGGTCTCAACGCCGCCGGCCAACTGGTGGTGCGCAACAATACCGGCGCCGATCTCGGAATCAAGGTCGCCAACACCGCCGATACCAGCTCGGTCCAATTCCTGATCACCGGCACCGATGTCGCCAGCACTGCCATCACCGTAATGGCTGACTTAACCGGTGGCGCCGGCACCGCCGCCCGCATCGGCGGTCAGATGAGCTTGTTTCTGGCCGACGGCTACAGCATTCAGTCCAGCGTTGCCGCGACCAGCAGTTACTTCAACGCCTCGGCCAGCGCCCAGGTGGCAGCTTCAGCCAACGGCGTCGGCATCGACGACGTGGTCAACAACAACATCCCGTCCAACTATGTCGCGGCCAACGGCGCCCTGGTCGGCAAAGCGGTAGCGGCTTACTCCTCCGCAGTTCTCGCCAATCAAACAAACGCCTATTCGGCACAAACACTGACCATCCGCGATTCAACCGGCGCTAAGGTGTCCGGCGGCGACAGCATTATTATCGCCGCAGGCGCCTCGGTGGATACCGTGGTCACCACCCTGAATAATCTGGCGGGCGTTCAAGCCTCCGCTTCCGCGGAACTGAAGGTGGTTGACTATGCGGTTGGTACAGGTTCGACTGCCGGTTCATTTACGCTTACGATCATCTCCGGTTCGACCAGCGTCAATCTGGTTCTGTCAGGTGTATCCGCGACTGCGACCGACATCGATATCTTCAAGGCCATGCGCGACGCAATCAATGCCGACACCACGCTGACCGGTGCCGGCGTCTCGGCCAACATCGACGCGACAGGCTATCTGTCGATCAAAAATAACGACGGCAAGAATCTAGGCATTGCGGTACTGTCTTCCGGCGCTAACCAAGTCTCAACCATCACCCTCTCTATTCGGGGAACCGATGCGGCTGCGACCCAGATCTCCATTACCTCGCAGGCCGCTGTCGCTAACGCAACCTCGGTCGGCGGCACGCTCAAGATCTCGCTCGCCGATGGCTATACCATCTCGTCCACGGCAGGAAGAGCCAGCAGTTACTATGATGTCAATGCCAACGCCAAGGCAGCGGTGATCGAGAGCGGAGTAAATCATGGCACCCGCACCGCCGCCCAGACACTGACCATCGTCGGTACTGGCACGGGAACCGTCGCCATCTCCAAGGACGACTCGGCTGACCGCATCGCCCAGTTGGTGAATGGACAGACCGTCACCACCGGCGTCAGCGCCACGGCACGCACCCAGGCCAAGCTATCGAATCTTTCCACCCCGGGGACGGTGAGCTTCACGCTCTACGGCGAAAACGGCGGCGCGGCAGCCATCAGTGCGCTGGTCACCGGCAGCGGCACCACCGCCAATCTGTCGGCCCTGGCCAGCGCCATCAACAACCAGTCTTCGAAAACCGGGATCACGGCAACCCTGGCCGACAACAACGCCTCGATCATCCTCAAGGACGACACTGGCGCCAATATCGAGATCGCCGACTTCAACCACAGCGCCGCCTCCTCCGCCACCGCCGGCAACATCACCGGTACCCAGGCTTCGCTGACGGTGACCGGCCTCAGCGACGCCATCGACGCCGCGACCGGCGCCGCCACCACCGCCATGACCACCAGCGTCACGCTCTACAAAGGCGGCACCACCAGCCTCGGCGCGGACTCCACTGTCGTCGGCGGGACGGTCAGTTTTGCCGCAGCCGACGCCTTCACCGTGTCGTCGAACATCGGCGCCGGCAGCAAGATCGGCGGCAATTCCTCGCTGCTCTCGACCGACGCCGGCGGCATCATCTCGAGCACTCTGTTCAATGTGGATACGGTCGACATCAGCACGGTCGACGGCGCCAACCAGGCCATCGGCGCCATCGACGGCGCCCTGACCCAGGTGAACGCGGTGCGCAGCAGCATGGGCGCTTTGCAGAACCGCTTCATCTCGACGATTTCGAGCCTGTCGGCAACCTCGGAAAACATTTCCGCCGCCCGCAGCCGGATTCAGGATGCCGACTTCGCCGCAGAAACCGCTGCCCTGACTCGTTCGCAGATTCTGCAGCAGGCCGGCGTGGCGATGCTGGCGCAGGCCAACCAGTTGCCGCAACTGGTGCTGCAACTACTGAAATAACAATCGTGCCCAAATGCCGGGGAGGGAATGAGGTCAAGACAAATATGCCCATTCCCGCCTGGCCAGACAAACCGGCGAGCAGCAAAGAGGCGAATGTAGCTTTTCTTCGAACGCTGCGGGAAGATGGCACACGAATCTTCCCGCGCAATTTCTTTAGATTTTTCAAAATTTGCCGTAGACTCCAATATACGTAGGCTCGTCCTGGAAGCGGGATTTCACGGAAGGCAATCATCATGGTTTCTTCGGTTTCTGGTACTGGCACGATATCTTCGGCAGGTATCGGCTCCGGTCTCGACGTAAATAGCATCGTCAGCAAGCTCATGTCGATCGAACAACTGCCGATCGATGCCATCGACAACAAGTCGACCGTGATTCAGGCGCAACTCACCGCCTACGGCACGCTTCAGGGCAGCCTAGCTGCATTTCAGACCGCAGCGCAGGCGCTGACCAACCCGAGTGCCTTTACCGCCTCCACCACCAGTGTCGGCGATTCCACCATACTCACGGCAACGACCGATGCTACCGCCGCCGTGGGAAGCCACGATATTGAAGTGGTTCAACTGGGGAAATCGGAAAAGCTCCAGTCAGCCACTTTCGCCACCAATACCGACAGCATCGGCAGCGGCAGCCTCACCATCGATTTCGGCACTTACACCACGGCGAGTGGCGTAACCACCTTTGCCGAGAACACCAGCAAGAAATCGGTGACGTTCACGATTCCGTCCGGTTCCAGTTCCATCGGTGCAATTGCCAGCGCAATCAACGCGTCCACCTCGGGTGTTAATGCTTCCGTTATTAACGATGGAACCAATTATTACCTGCAGTTTTCCGCGCAGGACGGTGGTTCGGCCAATTCCTTGCGCATCACCGTCAGCGATGACGATGGCAACAACCTGGACGCGTCGGGACTGTCCCGCCTGGCCTTCGACAAGACTTCCGGCTATTCCAGCGGCAGCGTCGTGTATACGACACCAGCGAATGTTCCCATCGACGCCATTTCGCTCAACAACCAGTTCCAAATCGCCCTGGATGGCGCGGCGCCAGTCACCGTCACTCTTCCGGATGCCAACTACAGCGACACCACCATCGTAGCCGCTCTGCAAACTGCCATCGATGCCGCAGTGGGCGGCGGCGCCGCAGTGAAAACCCTGGTCTCCCTGAACTCCAGCAATCAACTGGTAGTGAGTTCAAAGAATACCGGCAGCCTTTCGAGTGTCACGCTGAGCGCAGTCACCGGCAATACCGGCCTGACCAGCATCTTTGGCGAGGCTGTCGAATTGGCAGCACCACGCCAGATGACCGAAGCTGTCGCCCCTCTGGATACCATCATCAAGGTGGATGGCATCACCGTCACCAAGACTTCCAACGTCATCACCGATGCGATTCAGGGTGTCACGCTGAACCTGCTCAAGCAATCAGCAGCGGGGGTAACGACCGCCGTGACTATCGCCAAGGACACCAGCCAAGTGAGTACGCAAGTCAATAATTTGGTGACCGCCTACAACAGCACGGCCAGCATACTCTCAACACTGCTGGCCTACGATCCAACCACCGGCAAGTCCGGCGCATTGCAGGGCGAAGGAACGGTCCGCACAATTCAGGCAGGTTTGAGATCGACGATGCAGTCCCTGATCAGTGGTCAAAGCGGCCTGACCAGTCTGTCCGACATCGGCGTAGCCTTCCAGCGGGACGGCAGCCTAAAATTCAATAGCGCCAAGTTGCAGACTATCCTCAGTGACCAGACCAAAAACATCAGTAACTTCTTTATCGGCACGGATGGCGATGGCAATGGCATCGCCACCCTCCTCAATAATCGGCTCAACGCTTACCTGGACAGCGGCACCGGCACTTTTACCGCCCGAACTAGCGGTCTTAGCCAAACCATCAGCAATTACACCAAGCAAAAGGCAGCGCTGCAATTGAAGATGGCTGCCATTGAAGCCCGCTACCGCAAGCAATTTACCAACCTGGATACCCTGGTCGCAAGCATGAACACGACCCAGAATTACTTGACGCAACAGTTGGCGAACCTGCCCGGCGTCGTCAGTTCCAAGAAATAAAGGAGGACAGATATGTTCGGAGTCATGAGCAATCCAGCCGCCGCCTACCGCAAGGCTGGCGTGGAAACCGAGGTGGTCACCGCCAACCCGCATCAATTAGTGCTCATGCTGTTCGATGGTGCGCTTTCGGTAATCGCTGCCGCATCCCTGCACATGGAAGCCAAGAGAATCCAACTCAAAGGAGAATGCATCGGCAAAGCCATCGACATCATCGACGGCGGCCTCAAGGCTTGCCTGGATTACAAGGCAGGAGGAGAACTCGCCGAGAAGCTCGGCGCACTCTATGAATACATGTGCAACCGCCTGCTGTATGCCAACCTGCACAATGACCAGAGCGCGCTTGACGAAGTCTCTGCTCTCCTCAGGGAAATCAAGAGCGCTTGGGAAGAAATAGCTGATGATCCCGCTGTTCTTTCAAGAAACAAAGTCGCTTCCTGAACGCTACCATGCTGCTCATGCCCTCACAAATATCGCTCTACGAGGAAATGAGCACCCTCTCAGCCCGCATGGTCGATGCGGCGCGTGCCCAGGACTGGGATAGGCTAGTCACCCTCGAACACGCCGTCGCCACGCTACGCGATACCTTGTCGAAATACGGGGACAATGATCTCTCCGACGTCGATCTTGAGCTCAAGTCCCGGCTGATCCAGCAAATTCTCCACGACGACGCCGAAGTGCGCCGCCACACTGAACCCTGGATGGAGCATGTGCGTCAGTTTCTTGGCAGCGGCGCCAAACAGCGGCAGGTGGAGCGCGCCTACGGCGCCACCTACTAGCGCATCGTGGCGGTCAGGCCGCCAGATGACATAGTCATAACCCAGGCGCTCTGCTCGCGGCCATGGTGCTGATCCCCCCCGACATCGGCCTCCGGTTGCGGCTGCAGAACGAGCTTCTGCCGCAGCCAATCACGCCGCTGCGGGAGATTCCGGCCGACCTGCCCGGGCTCAAAACGGGACAGGTATTCAGCGCGCACATCCAGGAAGTCCTGCCGGAAAATACCTACCGTGCATTGGTCGCCGGCAAGAGTGTCACGCTCTCGCTACCCGAATCGGTCAAGAGTGGCGATCTGCTGGAACTGGTCGTCGTCGATCGCACGCCCAAGACCATCATCGCCCAGCTTGCCGCCCAGAGCGGTGCGGCAGCGGAAACGGGAACGACGGCCTATCCGCATGCCACCTTCAGCCAAGCCGCACAAATGATCAGCACCTTATTGGCCGGAGAAGGTGAGGCACCGCCTGCCGCGCCGCTTAACCGCGGACTCCCCTTGTTGGCTCAACCGCCAACGAGCGGAGCAGATCTCGTCCCGGTACTGAACAAGGCAGTGGCCGAAAGCGGCCTGTTCTACGAGGCGCATCAGGCCCAGTGGGTTGCCGGCAAACTTCCGCTCAGCAGCTTGCTGCAAGAGCCTCAAGGACAGATGTCCGCCCCCCAAGCCCAGCTTGCCGCTCAAGCCGAAAAGTTGTTGCTGGCATCCCTGCCGGCCCAAGGGCAGCCCGTTGCGCCAGGCCAGGTCACTGCTCCAGCCGGCAAACCGGCGCTGCCTGGCATGCTGCCGGAGGCGCAGGGGCAGCATGTGTCTCTGGCGCAGATCGCCGCTTATCTTGGCGACGAAGCAGCATCGCCAGAACGAATCAAAGATATCGCCATGCAGATCCAGGCAGGCGATACATCGCTTGCGTCGAATATTGCGACAGCCGTTCGCGAACAAAGCACCGAGAGTACACGCTTCCATAGCGGTCAGCAGACGAGCCTGGCGCAACCCGCCGCATCCATGCCGAACGAGTTGCGGCCGTTGGTGCAGCAGCAACTCGATGCCGCCGGCACACAACGCCTGTTTTGGCATGGTGAAGTCTGGCCGGGACAGACCATGCAGTGGCAGGTCGAATGGGATGGCGAGAGAAACCAAAACTCAAACCAAAGCGAACCCGAACCTTGGTCGTCGACGCTGCGCCTGGCCACCCCTCGATTGGGCGAAGTCGAAGCGACTCTTCGGCTGGGTATCGGTGGCGTATACATCGCTTTGACCACCCCTTACGACACCAGCGCCGCCGATCTGCGCGATGGCGCCCCCAAGCTCGAACAAGCGCTGGCAGCAGCCGGCGTTCCCCTGATGGGGCTGACCATCAAGCAGATTCAGGAGGAATGAGTGACAACCGCCCCTGACCCGAATGGCCATGCCGCCAGCAAGGAACGCTCACTGGCCATAGCGCTGGCCTATGCCCCGGGAGATGCAGCGCCACGCATTGTCGCCAAGGGGCGCGGGCTGATCGCCGATGAAATCATTCGTCGCGCACGGGAATACGGGGTTTTCGTTCACGAATCCCCGGAACTGGTGACGCTGCTGATGCAATCCAACTTGGACGAACGCATCCCGCCGCAGCTTTATGTCGCTGTCGCCGAACTATTGGCCTGGATCTATCGTCTCGAACAAAAATAGCAGGACCCAGAATCTGGGGGAAAGATTGGTGCCCTGGCTTGAATCTGGGATGTATGTATTTAACTGCCCGGCAACATCGTTTAAACTACGCGCCTAAAATAATTGGATCAGAAATGACCGAAAACCCAAATTTGACGGAAGAGCGCCTCAAGGTAATACGCTTGGAAGTCGAAGAGCTGAAAAGACTGTTGGCCAACGAGGTTGCCCAGCAGAAGAAGGCCGTGTTCATCAAGGCGATCGAACAGCGGGAGGCGATACTTGCGCCTTATGAAGAGGCGAAAAACAAACTGCTCAGGGAAGCCGAGGAACGCAGGAGAATCGAGCAGAGGGAGGCCGAGGAACAAAGAAAAGCCATGCTCAAGATAGAGCTGGCGCAGACCGAGGAAGAAAGCGAATATCTGCTGCACTCCGAAGTCCAGATCCTCGCCATCCTGCGTGCGCTAAAGGCAAGCAACGAAAACATCACGCTTTACTTCAACAATGGCGATGATTTCATTATGACTTCGCTGTATGCGGTCGCGGAGGAGGAAAATGTCATCGCTTTTTATACCGGTCCCGATGCCAAGATCAACCGCAATGCTTTGATGACCGACAAGCTCGTCGCCGTATCCAGCCTGGAAAAGATCCGCATACAGTTCATGGTGTACGGCGTCAAGCTGGCCCAGTACCGCGGGCGCCAATGCTTCATCGCCGACATTCCCGAAGCCGTGTTGCGGCTGCAGCGACGCGAGAACTTCCGGCTACCGGTCCCGATCCGCCAGCAGGTCAAATGTATTATCCCCATCCCGCAGCCGGAAGATCAACCGCCGGTGAATATCGAGGTGAATGTCGTTGATATCAGCGGCGGTGGCACCGGCATTGTGATCTCACAAGAAGATTCCGTTTTCGCTCCCGACACGGCCTTCGAGAAATGCCAGATTGAATTGCCCGGCATAGGCACCATCTTAGCCACGTTGCGCGTTCGCAGCATTTTTGAAGTAAGCGTACGCGATGGTCCCACCAGCAAGCGCGCCGGCTGCCAATTCGTCGATCTGCCCGGGCCCATGCTGGCATTGCTCCAGCGCTATATCATCCGTGAGGAGCGTGAACGTAAGGCACGCGAGGCGGGATTGGCAAAAGGCAAAGTCTAGGCTACTAGCGAACTTGCAGCACGATCTTGCCGATATGGCGGCTGCTTTCCATCAGGCGATGCGCCTCACCAGCCTGGGCCAACGGAAAAGTGGCAAACACATGAGACTTGAGACGCCCGGCGGCCAGCGATGGCCAGATGTGCCGATATAAGGCATCGCGAATCTCGGCCTTCTCGGCCAAACTTCTCGGCCGCATGGTGGAACCCGTCAGGGAGAGTCGTTTCAGCATCACCGGCAGGAAATCGAATTCAGTCTTGCTGCCCTCCAGAAAGGCAATCATCACCAAGCGGCCATCGCGCCGCAACAGGCTCACGTTTTTCTGGATGTACGCACCGCCGACCATGTCGAGGATGACATCAACGCCCTCGCCCGCCGTGATTTCCTTCACTTTCGCGGGAAAATCCTCCTGCCGATAATCGATCGCAAAATCGGCGCCGAAGGCTTTGCAGAATGCGGCTTTCTCCGGGCTGCCGACAGTCACTATGATCTGGACACCGAGATGACGTGCCAGTTGGATGGCAGTCAGGCCGATGCCGCTGGAACCACCATGCACCAGCAAACGCTCGCCGGCCTTAAGATGGGCCATATCGATCAGGTTGGCCCAGACGGTAAACCAGGTTTCGGGCAATCCTGCCGCCTCGGCCAGACTCAGGCTTTCCGGAATCGGCAAGGCATGCGCGGCGGGGGCGACGCAATACTCGGCATAGCCGCCCCCCGGCACCAGCGCCGTCACCTGATCGCCGACCTGCCATTGGCCGACACCACTCCCCAAGGCAGCCACCCGCCCGGCCACTTCAAGACCGAGAATCGGCGAAGCGTCGGAAGGCGGAGGGTAACGCCCCGCGCGTTGAAGCAGATCGGGCCGGTTGACACCGGCAGAATGAACTTCAATGAGAATTTCGCCGGCAGCGGGAGTAGGCGTAGCCCCCTCCGTCAATTGCATGGATTCGGGTGTGCCAGCAGAACCAACGCTGATGAACTTCATAAGGAATGGCAACGGACGCTGCCGGTCGACCGCATTACACCTGCATATTCATGATGTCGTGATAGGCACTCACCAGTTTGTTGCGCACTTGCACCATCTGCTGGAAGGAAATATTGGCCTTCTGCAGGTTGACCATGACATCCTGCAAATTGACATTGCTGTTGCCTGAAGCAAAATCCTGGGTCATCTGCTGCGCCGATTGCTGAGCTTGGTTCACCTGATCAATGGCGCTCTTGAGCGCTACTGCAAAGTCGGTACCCTCACCGACCGTACCCGCCGGCTGAGCCGGTTTGCCAGAAGCAACGGCAGCCGCCGAACGCAGCTCCATCAACATCTGGTCAAGATTTCGCGTATCTATCGCCATGGCAAATCTCCTGGTTCGGCAAAGAACCCTTTTGACACTCTACTAGCAATTCACATGCCACATGCCAAGCCGGTTCCTGATCGCTTCATGCCTGGCCAAAATATCACAAATAACCTTCCTCGCGGTATTGCTTGAGCTTGTAGCGCAGCGTCCGCTCCGACAGACCAAGCCGCTCTACCGCAAGCCGACGGGAACCGCCGACTGCCGCCAGCGTGTCCAGGATGTGTTGACGCTCCAGATCCCGCATGCTGGCCTGGGACTCTCCTGGGGCTGAAGCGGCTGAAGCCTCGGCAGCAATGGCGGGCGCAACACTGGCCGCAGGCAACACGGAACCCAGTGAGAAAAGCAGATGCTCAGCCTCGATCGTCTCTCCCGGTGCCAGGATCAAGGCGCGCTGGGTGACGTTCTCCAACTCGCGCACGTTGCCCGGCCAGGAGTGTGCGGCAAGTTTTGCCGCTGCTGCATCGGCAAGCCTTACCGGACGACCCGAGCGAGCGCCATGAACGGCGATGAAATGCCGCGCCAGCGGCAGAATATCGCCGGGGCGCTGACGCAACGCAGGTATCTCGATCGGGAAAACGTTGAGCCGATAGTAGAGATCTTCGCGGAAACCACCCTGCTTGACTTCCTCCACCATGTCACGGTTGCTGGTTGCCAGCACGCGGATGTCGAGGGGCACCGGTTTCTTGCCCCCCACCCGCTCCACTTCGCGTTCCTGCAAGACGCGCAGCAGCTTCGCCTGCAATGACAAAGGCATTTCCGATATTTCGTCGAGTAGCAGCGAACCGCCGTTGGCCTGTTCGAACTTGCCGGCCTGCGCAGATTGCGCCCCGGTAAATGCGCCTTTTTCGTAACCGAACAAAGTGGCTTCGAGCAAGTTGTCGGGAATCGCCGCACAGTTGATGGCGACGAAGGGACCCTTGCTGCGCGAAGACTGCTCATGAATATAACGCGCGAACACTTCCTTGCCGGTGCCGGATTCGCCAGTCAGCAGCACGGTGGCGTCACTGCGTGCAACCCGTGCCGCGAGAAGCAGCGTATCGCGGGTGAGCCGGTCTTCGGCGATCACGCCTTCGGAAAGCGGTGCGGTTGCGTATCTGGCGATCTGATCAAGCAGCGCCTTGGGCTCGAACGGTTTGAGCATGAAGTCGCAAGCGCCGCCACGCATCGCCGCGACGGCTTTGTCGACATCGCCGAAAGCCGTCATCAGCAGCACCGGCAGACCAGGCGAACGCGCGCGAATCTCGCGCAATAACTCGAGACCGTCCATCGGCGCCATGCGCAGGTCGGAAATCACCATGTTGAAGGTGTGGTTCGCCAACAGATCGAGTGCCTGCGGCCCGCCAGCCGCGCCTTGAACGGCATGTCCGGCGGATTCCAGGGTGATCAGCAGCGCATCGCGCAGCGCGTCGTCATCCTCGACGACGAGTATATGCAAATGTTCAGCCATCGCGTTTCATAAGCGCCAGAAATAAGCTTTTCATATCAATCGGTGCTGTAGCTGCCGCCATCATTTGCTTCTACGGCATGCTGAGCCAAAGCTAAAGTCACGGTGAATTCAGTGCCCACACCCAACTCGGAAGATACTTCAATGTTACCACCATGAGCGCGCGCCACACCACGGGCAATCGCCAGGCCAAGACCGGTGCCTTCGGCCCGGGTCGTGAAAAAAGGCTCGAATAGTCGCGCAACGACAGTCGCTGCCATGCCAGGGCCATTATCGCTGATAGCGAAAGCCAGCGCGTCTCCCGCCCGCCTAACCGCCAGGCGGACTTGTCCGCCACGCTGGGAACCAGCCGCTTGCAAGGCATTTTCGAGCAGATTGGTCAGTGCGCCGACAATGGCCTTGCGATTTCCTTGCAGGAGCATGCTGTCGGTCAATTCTTCAACCACCAAAGCAACTTCGCGTGTCCGCGCCAACGGTTCAATGGTCTGACGTAATTCCTGCACCAGTTCGGCGACGTCGATCACTTCGCGGCCGAGCACCTCTCCGCGGGCAAATAGCAGCATATCCTGGATCAGTCGCTCGAGATGCTTGAGGCGCGCGACGGCTTTCTGCGCAATGCTGATCCGCGTTGCAGCGGGCATTTCCGGGTTTTCCAGATTGGCGGTATACAGCAATGCCGCCGCCAAAGGTGTGCGTAGCTGGTGCGCCAATTGCGCCGCCATCTCGCCCATCGCTGCCAGCCGTTCGTGGCGTTCGGCCTGGGCCTTGAGGCGATGTGCCTCGGTGATATCGTGCAGCAGCACGATCCGGCCGCCGGCGGAATCCAGCGCCGTCACCGTCACCGCCAGGCGACGCAAAACATGGGCGATCGCAGCGGTAAACTCGCCGGGCGTATCGCTGGGCAGCAAATGGGCACACTCGACCGCTTCCCAGGACTGCCCCAATAAAGCCAGACCCAGTATTGCTTCCGCCGCCGGGTTTGCCTGTACGACCTTACCCTCCGCATCCAGCACCATCACACCCGCCGGCAAGGCAGAGAGCAGCATGGACAATCGCTCGGTCAGCGCGGCCTTTTCAAGATACTGCTGGCGCAATGCCCCATTGGCGGCCGCCAGTTCTCCTGTCAGCGCCTCCACCTGACCTTGCAGGCTGGTATAGGCAGTGGAAAGTTCTTCCGAGACCTGATTGAATATCCGAAAGGCTTCGGCCAGACGCTGCGACTCGGGTAGCGCCTCTTGCGGGACTTCGATTGGTTGGGAAGAATTAGCCATGGTTTGCGGATTGCCTTTCAGCGGATGATGGCAGATTCGGCCAAGTCAGACAAGACAAGCCTCAGCCCCAAGCTGATGCGGGGAATTCCTCGGCGGGAGAAGCCCCGAAATACAGGCCAAACACACCCTTTTTTCGCAGGCCAGCCTTGGCTTGACTAGGCATAATCCGCCAAGCGGTAGCAATGGGCTTGAAAAATCGACCCACAACCCGGAATTACAAAATATGGCGAGCACCGATCAAACCACCACCTTACCCTTCTCTTTTGCAGGATTGAACCAGCTATCGGCGAGCCAGCTCGTCATAGCGATGGCCGGTGTGGCCTTGACCATTGCGATAATAGTCGGTACCTGGATGTGGAGCAAGAATGTCGAATACAGCGTGTTGTTCTCCAACATTTCCGAACGCGATGGCGGCCAGATCATTGCCTCGCTGCAACAGATGAACGTGCCTTACAAGTTTTCGGAAGGCGGTGGCGCGATTCTCGTGCCGGCATCCCAAGTGCATGACGCCCGCCTCAAACTCGCCTCGCAAGGCTTGCCCAAGGGCGGACTGGTTGGCTTCGAAGTCATGGAAACCCAAAAACTGGGCGCCAGCCAGTTCCTGGAACAGGTCAATTACCAGCGTGCGCTGGAAGGCGAACTGGCGCGTTCGATACAGTCCCTGCAAGCCGTGCAGGGCGCACGGGTACATCTGGCGATACCAAAATCATCGGCTTTCCTGCGCGATGAGCAGAAGCCCACGGCCTCGGTGGTACTCAATCTGTATCCCGGTCGCGCCCTTGAGTCCAACCAGATTGCCGGCATAGTGCATCTCGTCGCATCGAGCGTATCCCAACTGACGCCGGAAAGTATCAGTGTGATCGATCAGAATGGCAATCTGATCTCGCAACCCAAGGATCCGTCGCGCGAGGCAAGCCTCGATCCGACACAACTCAAGTATGTGAGGGAGCTTGAAGCCAGTTATATCCGCCGCATCGAGGCCATCCTGGACCCGGTTGCCGGCCCCGGCAATGCGCGCGCCCAAGTCGCAGCCGAGATAGATTTCTCGCAAACCGAGCAAACGGCGGAAACCTACAAGCCCAATCCCACGGCCGACGCCGCCATCCGCAGCCAGCAGGTCGCCGAAACAGGGAGCGTCCTTCCCGGCGCCAGCGGCGTACCCGGCGCGCTCTCGAATCAGCCGCCTGCACCGGCCACTGCACCCATTACCACCCCGGCCCTACCCGGCGCAGCGGCCGCCTCCAATGCCGGTGCGCAACCACTGAACACCAGCAGAAACGCCACCACCAATTTTGAACTCGACAAAACGATCAAGCACACCAAGGGTGGCAGCGGCAGCGTCAAACGCCTCTCGGTAGCCGTCGTGGTGAATAACAAGAAAGGTGCCGTCGACAAGGACGGCAAGGCCAAGTCGATCCCCTTCACCCCCGCCGAACTGACCCAAATCAACGCGCTGGTGCGAGAGGCGATGGGCTATAACAAGGATCGAGGGGATACCCTCAATGTCGCCAACGTATCCTTCACAGCCGGCGAAAAAGAAATCGTTCCCGAACCACCCTTCTGGAAAAATCCGGAGTTGCTCGCAATGGCTCGCGAGAGCTTAAAATACATCCTGATTTCTCTCGTCGCTTTCCTGGCCTGGAGCAAGATTATGAAACCATTGTACGAGAGGATCATGCTGGACTTGGCCACGTTGAAAGAAGCGCGCGCAAAACCAGCGGAGATTCAGGAGGAAGCAGTGCCGGTTCAGAAGAAACAACTCAACCGCAAGCAGCGGGCATTTGATGCCAAGCTGGAAAGCGCGCGCGATTTGGCCCAGTCGGATCCCAGAGTGGTCGCCGATGTCATCAAGTCATGGGCCGGCGCAAATGACTGAAGATGGCTGAAGAAATCGAAAAAGGCGTAGAAAAAGGCGCCGTTCTCCTGCTCGCCTTGGGCGAGGATCACGCTGCCGAAGTACTGAAGCACCTCGGCCCCAAAGAAGTCAACAAGCTTGGCCATGCCATGGCCAAGCTGAAGGCGACGCCACGCGACAAGATCGAGGAAGTCCTGGACGAACTCGATCATGACACGGAGATGGGCACCACCATCTCCGCCGACGAGGAAATGATCAAAGCCATGCTGGTCAAGGCGCTTGGCGACGATCGCGCCGCCGGGCTGATCTCGCGCATCATGCAGGGTAGCGATACGGCCGGCATCGAGGGACTGAAGTGGATGGATGCGGCCACCGTTGCCGACATGATCCGTAACGAACATCCACAAATCATCGCCACCATCCTGGTGCATCTCGAGTTCGATCAGGTAGGCGAAGTTCTCAAGCTGTTCACCGAACGTTTGCGCAACGACGTGGTGTTGCGCATCGCCACTCTCGAAGGCGTTCAGCCGCAGGCATTGGCCGAGTTGAACGACGTGATGAAACGCCTGATGGCAAGTTCCGCCAACATCAAAAAAGCGGCCATGGGCGGCGTTCGCCACGCGGCCGAAATTCTCAATTTTGTCGGCCAGGCAGTGGAAACTGCGGTCATCGACAGCATTCGTGAATATGATCCGGATTTGGCGCAACAAATTCTTGATGAAATGTTCGTGTTCGAGAACCTGCTGGATGTCGACGATCGCGGCATCCAGTTGCTGCTACGCGAAATACAGTCCGATTCCCTGATTCTGGCGCTGAAAGGATCTTCCGAAGAATTGCGCGAGAAAATCTTCAAGAACATGTCGTCGCGCGCTTCCGAGATGCTCAGGGAAGACCTGGAAGCGAAAGGCCCGGTGCGTCTCGTCGAAGTCGAAGCCGAACAAAAGGAAATCCTCAAAATCGCCCGTCGCCTTGCCGATGAAGGACAGATACAGCTCGGAGGCGGAGCGCAAGATGCTTACATATAGGTTTGTCGAACCTTGGAATCGCTGCTCAGTCGAATCCAGGCGTAAGATGTATTCGTTGTAATTCCCGCATACAGCAGGCAGGTAACCGGTTCAATCCCAATGTCATCGAAAAGCACCGAAGACAACCTTACCGCTTGGGAACGCTGGGAACTGGCGAGCTTCGATCCGCCCCGCGCACCCAATCAGCAGCTCGCACCAGGCGAAGCGGCGATCACCTTGTCTACTGCCGAGGAAATCGAAAGGCGCCTGCAGGAAGCCCGCGAAACCGGATTCGCCGCCGGAAATGCGGCTGGCTATTCCGAAGGGCAACAACGCGCACGTACCGAGGGCGCGCGCCTGGTCGCGCTGACTGCGCAGCTCGATAATGCATTAACGGCTTTCGACCAACAGGTCGCCGAAGATCTGCTCGCCCTGGCGCTCGATGTGGCGCGCCAAGTGATACGCCAGGCCATTGCCGTCAAGCCCGAACTGCTGCTTGAAACTGTCCAGGAAGCACTGAGGCAGATGCACCACCCGCACGCCACGATCCATCTGCACCCTGAAGATGCCTCGCTGGTGCGCTCTTATTTTGGCGACCAGCTTGCCCATGCCGGGCAGCGTATCCAGGAGGACCGACGTCTCGAACGCGGCGGCTGCACCATCGAGGCTGGCGGCAGCCAGATCGATGCCAGCCTCGCGACGCGCTGGCGGCGCGTGGTCGAAACGCTCGGCAGCAATGCCGAATGGTTGTCTGTCGAATCGGCAAAGAATGAAACTGGCCTGCCAAAGTAAAGCGAATGAACCAGCAGGCAAACTCCCATCTCACCAAGTGGCGCGGCTTTCTTGAGGACTGCCGGGAACAGGCGCGGCTTGCCGCGCCTTTCCAGCTATCCGGTCGGCTCACCCGCATCAACGGACTGGTGATGGAAGCCACCGGCATCAAGTTGCCGCTCGGTTCCAACTGCTGCATCCAGGCACCCGATGGCGAGACAGTGGAAGCTGAAGTCGTCGGCTTCTCCGGCGAGAAGCTTTACATGATGCCAAGTGAAGATATATATGGCCTGTCCCCTGGCGCCCAAGTCACTGCGCTCGAAGCTCCTCCGCCGATATTGCGCGCAGGGAAACGCCTGACCGGCTTCCGCAACCAAGCCGACCGCGTCAAGCACGTCCCGGTTGGCGATGCCCTGCTCGGCCGCATATTGGACGGCAACGGTCGTCCTCTTGACGGACGCGGTCCAATCGAGACAAAGCAGTCGCGGTCGCTGCAAGGCAGCTCGGTAAATCCGTTGTTACGTGCACCGATTTCACGCACCCTGGATGTCGGTATTCGGGCCATCAATGCCTTGCTCACCGTCGGACGCGGCCAGCGGCTGGGCCTGTTCGCCGGTTCTGGCTTGGGGAAAAGCGTCTTGCTGGGCATGATGGCGCGCTACACCGAGGCCGAGGTGATCGTCGTTGGCCTGATCGGTGAACGGGGCCGTGAGGTGAAGGAATTCATCGAGGACATTCTGGGTCAGGAAGGCATGCGCCGCTCAGTGGTCGTCGCCGCGCCGGCCGACACCAATCCGCTGATGCGCCTGCAAGGCGCCGCTTATGCCACGGCGATTGCCGAGGAATTCCGCGATCAGGGTAGGCAGGTGCTGCTCATCATGGATTCGCTGACCCGCTTCGCCATGGCACAGCGCGAAATCGCACTGGCCATCGGCGAGCCTCCGGTCACCCGCGGCTACCCGCCCTCGGTGTTCGCGCGTCTGCCGCAACTGGTCGAGCGTGCCGGCAATGGTACCGAGGGGGGTGGGTCGATCACCGCCTTCTACACGGTGCTGGCCGAGGGCGACGATCAGCAGGATCCGATTGCCGAAGCGGCTCGGGCGATTCTCGACGGACACATCGTGCTCTCAAGGCATCTGGCGGATGCCGGCCATTATCCGGCGATCGACATCGAACAGTCGATATCGCGGGCGATGACCAACCTGATCAAACCGGATCATCTGGCCCATGTGCGCCAATTCAAGCTGCTCTATTCGCGTTTCCAGCGTTCGCGCGACCTGATTGCGGTAGGCGCTTATGCGAGCGGCTCGGATCCGGTGCTCGACCAGGCCATCATCATGCAACCACTGCTTGAGCGATTCTTGCAGCAAGACTTGCAGGAACGTGCCAATTACGCCGAAAGTCTGAGCCTGCTCAATCAATTGTTCGCTGCTATGAAGTAGCATTCGCTTGCATAGTAACGATAAACGACAAACGACCCCATGGCTAAGCCCTTCCCCTTGCAAACCCTGCTCGAACTATCGCAGATGCGTATGGACGACGCAGCGCGTCGCCTCGGAGAACTCCTGGCCGGCGAACAGGAAGCAAGCGCGCGCGTCGTCCTGCTCCAGCAATACCGCGATGAATATCACCAGCGCTTTCTCGATGCGGCCAAGAACGGCATCGGCCGCGACGCCTGGAGCAACTACCAGTCCTTCCTCGGCAGGCTCGATGACGCCATCGCACAGGCACAAGTATTGGCAACGCAATCCAAGCAGCACACCGCTGCCGGCCAACGCGAATGGATAGATAAACGCGGTCGTGTACAAGCTTTTGACAGCCTCTCCGAAAGACATCGTCGCCAAATGGAAAATGCGGAGAATCGCCAGGATCAGAAGCTTCAGGATGAACGCGCGGCACGCTATCGTCAGGCACCGGAAGACGATGATTAGAGCTGGCACGTTGCTTGCTGCATGACCCGCATCAGGTAGGCAAACGTCTGCCGCATACTGAAGGAAGTATCATGCCGGAAATAACTGCCACGCCGATCCTGCCCCTGGCGCTGACTCCCGCCAAGCCTGGACAGGGAGCCGCAGGCAAGATCGCACAGAATGAGGATGCCAAGCTTTCCAAGACTGCGCAAACGACCGACGCCCCCACTCCAAATAACGAAGCCGGCACAACCCAGAGCAACAGCACAGATTCGTTTGCTTCCATATTGCAACGCCAATTGGCTCAAGTCTCTGTCCATCCGGTGCCTGTTGCGAAACAGACATTGGATGTTAACTTGGATCCCGCCGCGCAGACGCTCCCTATACCGGCCGATGCGCTGGGGTTGGATCCTGCGGCCCAGACACTGTCCAAACTCGAAGGCGAAGCAGCCCTCCTTGCCAAATCGTCGCCCGCAGCCAATCTGAAACCCGAGTCAGTCCCCAATACTGTTGATCTCGCCAGCAAACCTGACGATGACACTCACAAAGATGCTCCCGATAACACTCTCGCTTCGCAATCTCCGTACCTGTTCGGCTTGGTAAACCAGCCCGCCGCCAAGCTCGATACGACTTTACCCCGGGAAGAAAAAGATCCACCCGCCGAATCCGATAACCCAATCCAACTTGCCGCCGCATCGCCGTTATTAACCCACGCACCAGCCAGCGACGCCAAGAATATCCTGCCGGCCAACGTCGCAGGGACAACGCAGACAACGGCAAACAAGCCGGCAGAATTTGCCGCAACGCCCAGCGCCGCAACCGATGCCGCACCGGCGCATCCCACGCACGAGTCGGCCGCTGCTGAAACCGGCTTCGACAACTTGCTCGCCGCTGCACAAGCATTCCAGCAGAACCGGACCGCCGGAGTCCATACGTCCAGCCATGCAAGCCCGGCCTTGCCAGTCAAGACGCCGGTCGGCGCACACGGTTGGGATGGCGAAGTCAGCGACAAATTGGTATGGATGGTCGGTCGTCAGGAACAGCGTGCCGAACTGGTTTTGAATCCGCCGCAGTTGGGACGCGTCGAAGTTTCACTATCGACGAATGCTGGCCAGACCAACGCTCTGTTCGTCTCGGCCAATCCGGCAGTGCGCGATGCGCTGGAAGCCGCACTGCCACGCTTGCGTGAAATGCTCGCGGATGCCGGGGTAACTCTCGGTCAGGCGCAAGTCGGCGCGGACACAGGAAACAATGGAGCCGCCAATCAATCGGCAAACCATCGTGAAAACTGGGATAATTCAGGGCGCACTTCGAACACGCTGGATTTGGCCAACGGCTTGGACAGCCTGCGTCCAGTTGCCCCCACACAGTGGCTCAAGCAGGGAAATGGCCTGGTCGACGTGTTCGCATAGATCGCCACAGCGAGTCTGGAATGCCGGCACCTACTTATTTTCTCCGGCATCCGGCCAATCTACGACATTTAGCTAAGCGTTAGGAGTGATGGATGGCCAAAGCCCCCGCAAAACAGGAACAAGCCGCTGAAGAAACCGCGCCGCCGAAACCGAAGAGCAAGCTGATTCTGATCATCATCGTTGGTTTGGTTCTGGTGCTGGCATTGGGCGGCGGCGGTGCCTATCTGTTTCTGAAGAAAAAAGCCGCCACTGGCGACGAGGAAGAAACGGCCAGTGCCCACGCCAAACCCGAGGCAAAACCGACTTTTGTAAAGCTCGAAGCCTTCACCGTCAAATTGATGCCCGATGAAGGCAAGCAGGAACAGCAATTCATGCAGACGGTTCCGGAATTCAAGGTGCTGAATGCACAGGTTGCCGAAAACGTGAAGAACTACATGCCGGAAATTCGTCACAACATTCTGCTGCTGCTGTCGAGCCGGCGTCCCTCGGAACTATCAACACCCCAGGGCATGGAGAAACTTTCGATCGACATCCGCAACATCGTCAATCAAATTCTCGACGGAACACCTAAACCTTCAAAAAATGAAAAAGACTCCGCCAAAGCGGACAAGGAATCCACCAAAGGCGACAAGCCCGGACCCGATGATTCAGTGCAGGCGGTGTTATTCTCGACCTTCATCATCCAGTGAGAATGCGGTCCAATAACATATAACATATGAGCCAAGACTTTCTATCGCAGGAAGAAGTCGATGCCCTGTTGAAAGGCGTAACAGGCGACGTCGAGGAAACTTCGGCACCGGAAGGAGACGGCACTGCTGTCAAGTCCTACGACATCGGCCGCCAGGAACGCATCGTGCGCGGCCGCATGCCGACGCTCGAACTCATCAACGAGCGCTTCGCCCGCTTTTTGAGAATTGGCTTGTTCAACTTCATGCACCGCAATGCCGAGATCTCCGTGGGACCGGTCCGGGTGCAAAAATACAGCGAGTTCATCCGCAATCTGGTGGTGCCGACCAACCTGAATCTGGTAGCGGTCAAGCCATTGCGCGGTACCGGGCTGATCGTGCTGGATCCCAATCTGGTGTTCCTGGTGGTCGACAACATGTTTGGCGGAGACGGCCGCTTCCATAGCCGAGTGGAAGGACGCGATTTTACGGCCACAGAGCAGCGCATTATTCATGGATTGCTCGGCGTGATATTCGCCGAATATGAAAAATCCTGGAAACCGGTTTATGAACTGACCTTCGAATATTTGCGTTCGGAAATGAATACCCAGTTCGCCAATATCGCCACCCCGGCGGAGGTTGTCGTCGCTGTCACTTTCAATATCGAGTTTTCTGGCGCATCTTCGGAAATGCATGTCTGCCTGCCGTATTCGATGGTCGAGCCGATACGCGAAATCCTCTACAGCACCATGCACAGCGACCAAGTGTCCACAGACAAGCGCTGGACATCCATGCTGCGGCGTCAATTGCAGAAGGCAGAAATGGAAATGGTTGCTCCGCTCGCCACCAGAAAGATCACCTTGGGCGAGGTCATGCATATGAAGGTCGGCGACATCCTTCCGATTCCGATTCCGGATCTGATCAATATCGAGGTAAACGGTTTGCCGGTGATAGCTGCGAAATACGGTATCAGGAACGGCCAGTACGCCCTGAAGGTCGACCGCTTCCTGGCCCAGGACGAATTGGAACAGTCGTAATGACTCTAGCTAGCAGGAGAAAATGATGGGCGATGAAGAACAAGTATCCGACGACGATTGGGCGGCAGCAATGGGAGAGCAGGCCCAGGCCGAAGCCGCAGTACCCGAACCGACGCCGGCCGCCAAGGTTTTTGAGCAATTCTCCGACAGTACCGACAAGCAAGGGAATCTGAGCGATTACAGCATGATCCTCGATATCCCGGTCAGTCTCACGGTTGAGCTTGGTCGTACCCACATCTCTATCCGCGACCTGCTGCAACTCGCCCATGGCTCGGTAGTCGAACTCGACGGACTGGCCGGCGAACCGATGGTCGTCCTGGTCAACGGCACCCTGATTGCCCAAGGCGAGGTCGTCGTGGTCAACGACAAGTTCGGCATACGCCTCACCGACATTGCCACGCCTCACGAGCGCTTGAACAAGCTGCGCTGACCTTCTACGCCGGCTCAAGCCGAACTTAGAACCTATCGCATAAAATCACGCGGCCGCGCGATTTTATGCAATAGGTTCTTATAAATAAGCCGCGCTTTCCCCTTCTACTCCAAGCCTAAAGCGAAATAGTGCGCGTTAAGCTGGCAAGGTGAATCTTTGCCAAGCCATGATGACACGCCCTCTCCATTTGCTGCCGAGTTTTGCTGCTGCCATACCAGTTCTGGCCTTCGCCCAGGTCGCGACGACTCCAGCCGAAACCGGCAGCAGCTTGCTGCAAGTGATCCTGAGCCTGATCGTCGTGGTGCTTTTGCTGGTGGGCAGCCTTTACTTGCTCAAACGCTTGTCCGCACCACGCGGTACCGCAGCCGGTTTGCTGCGTGTGGTAGCCGGTGCTGCAGTCGGCACGCGCGAACGCGTGGTGGTGGTGGAAGTAGGTGATACCTGGCTGGTATTGGGCGTCGCCCCCGGCAGCGTCACTTCGCTGCACCAGTTGCCGCGGCAGCCCGTCTCCCCTGTTCTTTCCGCCAATCCGCATGGCCTGGATTTTGCCGGTTGGCTGAAGCAAGTGATGGAACGGCGCAATGCGCGTTAAGCAGCTGTTTCTGCTGGTGGGATTGTTGCTGCCGACACTGGCAGTAGCGCAAGCACTGCCAGCCTTGACCAGCACGCCGGCGGCGGGCGGCGGCACCCAATGGTCGCTGTCAATCCAGACTTTGCTGCTGCTGACCGGCCTGACTTTCTTGCCGGCGCTGCTGTTGATGATGACCAGTTTCACGCGCATCATCATCGTGTTCTCCCTGCTGCGCCACGCGCTCGGCACCCAAAGCGCACCGCCGAATCAGGTGCTGGTGGGATTGGCGCTGTTCCTGACCTTCTTCATCATGGCTCCCGTGGCGGACAAAATTTACACGGAAGCCTACCTGCCGCTGGCGGAAAACAAGATCGGTTTCATGGATGCGCTGGATCGCGGTGCCATTCCATTGCGCAGCTTCATGATCAAGCAGACGCGCGAGCCGGATCTGGCCCTGTTTACCAAGATCGCCAAGCAGCCCAAGCCGGCATCGGCCGAGCAGACCCCGATGCGCGTCCTGATCCCGGCTTTCGTGACCAGCGAATTGAAGACCGCATTCCAGATCGGGTTCATCGTGTTCATTCCCTTCCTCATCATCGATATGGTGGTTGCCTCGGTGCTGATGTCGATGGGCATGATGATGATGTCGCCGGTGATCGTCTCTTTGCCGTTCAAGATCATGCTGTTCGTCTTGGTCGATGGCTGGAATCTGCTGATCGGTTCGCTCGTTCAGAGCTTTGGATAAGGATATCCCATGACCCCGACTACCGTCATCAACATCGGCCGCGAGGCGCTTGAACTCATGCTGCTGGTTTCGGCACCGCTATTCATCGCGGCCCTGGTCACCGGGCTGCTGATCAGCGTCTTCCAGGCAGCAACGCAGATCAACGAGGCGACGCTGTCCTTCGTGCCCAAGTTGCTGGTGATCTTCGTGACCTTGATCGTCGCAGGTCCGTGGATGCTGACCTTGATCACGGACTATATGCGCCGGCTTTTCGAGAGCATTCCAGCCATCATCGGGTAGCGCATCCCTCGCTACGCTCCGAAAAGCAGCGAATGATTTCCTTTTCATCGGCTCAGCTCGACGCTTGGATCGCGCTGTTCGTGTTCCCGCTGGCACGAATCCTGGCGTTGCTGGCCACCGCGCCGGTATTCAACAATGCCGGTCTATCGCCGCGGTTGCGCTTAATCATCGGCCTGGCAATCGGCTTGGGACTCGCGCCGACGCTTCCGCCCATGCCGGCAATTGCGCCCGGTTCCTGGCTGGGACTCGCCGTGCTGGTGCAGCAGATACTGATCGGCGTCGTGCTGGGATTTACTCTGCGCATTGCTTTTTCGGCAGTGGATATGGCCGGGGAATTGATCGGTCTCCAGATGGGCCTGTCATTCGCCACATTCTACGACCCGCAAACCTCGGCGCAAACGCCCGTGGTCAGCGAGTTCCTCGGACTCTTGATGTTGCTGCTGTTTCTGGCCATGAACGGTCATCTATTGTCGCTTTCGGTGCTGGCCGAGAGTTTCAGATTGCTTCCGATAACCACTACGCCCTTTGCCGCCCCTGGCTTTGCGGCACTACTGAACTGGGCGGCAGTCCTGTATTCGGCTGGCTTGATGCTGGCTCTGCCACTAATTGCCGCCTTGCTGATCGCCAATATTGCACTGGGCGTACTGGCGCGAATTGCACCAGCGCTGAACATTTTCGCGGTGGGTTTCCCGGTCACCATCGTTGCCGGTTTCGTTGTCCTGATGCTGTCGCTGCCATACTTCGGCGCGGCACTGGAACGGCTTTACGATCGCGGATTCGTCGCGCTGGCCGAGGTCATCCGGGCAGGGGGCGGATGACCTTGAGCAGGCAAGCGGCCTAGCCCGTCGCGCCAAGACGAATCACGCCTTCCGAGACGCGTTGCGAACCAAGCACGGACGACTCCATGCCTTCACTGTATTCGAGCACTTCATAGCCGCCAAAACCGCCATATTGCACCAGCTCCTTGGCGCGACGATTGAATACAACCCGCGCCTCGCCGGCGCCACCCGCATAGTAGCGCCTCATCTTCAACGACAAATGAATATGGTTGTTGGGTAACTGGGCTTCCTCGATCTCCCAGTTCGGCGCCAATGGATCGAGGATCAAATAGGCAATCCCGACATAGCCACCCCAAAATACGATTTTTTCGAGAGGAATCGACAACGAGGGGCTGACCTTCAGATTTGAATCCGGGATGGCGCCCCCCTGCCGCGGGATAGTCCCTGCGAGCCGCGAAGTATAACCGCTGCAACCCGCCAGAACGGCGATTGCCACTATCCACGCAAGACGTTGGAATATGCGCTTGTTGGACTTATCAAACATAATTGAACAGGGACAGTTTGGACACATTCACAAAGGATTTCTGCGCCGCCTCGAGTTGGGTCTGGTTGCGTGTCATATCGGTGATGGCCTGTGCAAAATCGACATCCTGCAAATTGGAAAGCGTGGTGGAATATTGCAAATCCATATCCGCCACCACGTTACCCAGAGAGTCGATTTCGTTCAAGCGCGAACCGATGCTGGCGCGGACCGCCAAGAGATTGTCGGTCGCCTGACCCAAATTTGTCAGCACCGTGCCCAGCGTATTATGTAATGCCGTGTTGCCGTTACTGCCTGTCCCCACGGGCGACTCAAGCGCGTTGATGAAACGCCCCAAGGTACTGAAGATGCTCTCGCTGGTACTTTTATTCAGCGTAAACACATCGCCGCTTTGCGGTGTGCCGTTGATCGTCACCGAAACCCCGAAGTCCCCATATGCGGGTGCCAGTCCGGTAAACGGGATGGCGTCACCATTGGAAAATTTGTGTGTGAATGTGTTGGTCGTGCCGCCGCTGGTGGATACGGTATCGGTGAACAATGATTTTTCGGTTGTTGCGTCGACCAAGTCATAGTAAGTTGCCGGGGGATTGGCGGCAGTATTTTTCCAGAAACGCACTTCGAGCTTGCCGCTGTTGGCAAGGTTGTTCCATTTTGCCGCATCCAGCACTTCCCCGGTCCCGACGATACCGCTGCCTGTATTCTCGGCTTTGGTCATTTTCGGTGCGGTGACGAAGTAACCGTTGCCGGTGGGGTCTGCGCTGTTCCTCAGCGTAAAAGTATCGCCTGTGACAGGATTGCCACTAATTGTCACCGAAGCGCCAAAGTCGAATAAAACAGGAACAGGAGCGACACTGCTGAGTCCGATGGCCACTCCGCTGGTATATGGATGTCCAATATAACCGGCTTGCCCGGCAGGCGTGGTGATATCCGACGAATTGCCGGTAAACAAGGATTCCCCAGTATTTGCATCCACCAGATCGTAATAGGTTTGACCAGCGACTCCCGGCGGCACGTTCACGCCGGCGGCATCCACCCAGAAACGAACTTCGAGATTGCCGCTGTTACCCACGGAAGACCACTTTACCGGGTCATTGACAGCGCCGGCATTGATGCTGGGCGCGACCGGCGGAGAAACAACCGTCAGGGAGGCGTTGCTGCGATTGAGCGAAAACACGTCGCCATCTTGGGGCACACCGGAGATGGTGACATTGGCCCCGAAATCGAAGGCAACGGCTGGAAGAATCACCGTGCCGGTCAGACTGATGGGACTGCCGCTGGTGTATGCATGCCCGGTATAGCCTGCCTGACCGGCCGGGGTGCTGGTATCTGACGGAACACCGGTGAATAGCGAGTTGCCTGTAGCAGGATCCACCAGGTCGTAGAAAGCGGCTCCCGCGTTGCTGCCGGCCAGGCTCGTCGGCTGGCCGAATATCCCGGTGGAATCCAAAATCGTGATGCTCGATGCGGCCCCGCTCATGGTCGAGGTAACCACCACATTGTTGCTGGCATTCAGCGATACAGTGGCGACACCGGCGCCAATCGTATTGTCGACCGCATTCTGCAGAATGGCAACAGCATTAGTATCGTCCACAATGCCGGGCGGCACATTGACCGTGGCAGGCGGCGACGCACCGTTCACGCTAATGGTAAAGCTATTGCCGGCGCCGCCGATTGCAACAGGGCTGGCCTGCAGATCCACTGAACCTGTGGCAACACCTTGGGTTGCCACCGGATTTCTCCAGAACCGCAGATCGACGTCTCCCGTCGTAGCTGGCAGGGCCGCAGCCGCGACAGTCGAACTCCATCCATCGAAAGTTGGCTTGATGGCATTCGCCGAGCGCTGGGTTTGCGTACCGGTCACGAATATTCCATTGCCATTTTTGATATTCATGAATACGTCGTTTCCGGAATCGCTCACCGGCAAATTGCGCGAACTCGAAACTTGCAAGGCTCGCTGACCGTCGTCGCCCTGGTAGATGACGCCATTGGCAACGCTGCCAGCAAATGGCTTGGTGCTCCCCTGATAGCCGGAGAACAGGTATTGCCCGCTCCCATCGGTGCTGTTTGCCAGGCCTATCAGCTCGTCGAAACGGGCACGCAGTTCGGTAGATATGGATGCTCGGTCACTGGTAGAAAGCGATGCATTGCCGGCCTGCACAGCAAGTTCGCGGATCCTGACAAGCAGATCATTCGCTGAAGAAAGTTGGCCGTCGACCAGACCCAATGTGCTTTTGGCATTCTCCTGGGTGACACCATACTGCGTATTGATCGCTTTGGACTGATCGATCACCAGCGCTTGAGCGGCCGCCACCGGGTCGTCGGAAGGCGACAGGATCCGGCGTCCGCTGGAAATCTGCTGCTGGGTATGCAGCAGGGAACTGGTTTGGCTCTGAATCGACTTGATCCCGCTGTCGTAGATCATTCCGGTACTGATGCGCATTTCTTTCTCCGTTTGCTGGCTGGCTTGATCGACTGCGGCTACCTGCTCAATGCCAGCACTTCATCGAACAGTTTGCTGGCCACGTCAATCATCTTTGCCGAAGCTTGGTAAGCTTGCTGGTAGCGAATCAAGTTCGCCGCCTCTTCGTCGAGATTCACGCCAGCCATCGATTGAATGGCATCCTGCCCCTGTTTCGCCAGGGTTTCCTGCGCGGTGGAAGCGACAGAGACTTCATTCGCCTTGGTGCCAATCTGATTGACCAGCTGTGAATAAGCCCCCCCATAGGTTGCAGTGCCCCCTTCGAGGGTGTTCTTGGTTTGCAATTGACCTAGCAAGATGGCGTTGCGATTGTCCGAAACGCCAGTCGGATTTGAACCGACCAGAAAAGTGTCGCCGTCGTTCGGGGCGCCGCTGATGCTGAAACTGATGCCATTGAACGCAATGTTAGCCTGCGAACTGTATGGAATGTAATCGGTGGGTTGGTAAATGGTATAGCTGGTTGGAGCACCACCGTCGACTGGCGTCACGGTAACCACGCTCCCCACTGGCAGACCGGTCAGTCTTGCTGGCAGCGCAGTGGCTGTATTGGCCTGCTGATATTTGAGCGTGATCGGCACTACCGGCAGGCTGCTGAAGCTGGTGACAGTCGCTGCCGCAAGTACGCCGGTACCCTGATTGGCATTGGATAGCGTTACCGAGGAGCTGACGCCGGTGGTATTTGAAGTGATTGCCAGGTTGCCGCCCACCACGGCTACCGTGACACCCGCCGGCAGCGGAACAGCGGCATTCAAACTGGTTTGCAGCTGCGTCGCCAGCGCCGCTGCCGTCGCATAGTTGCCTGCCGGCACGGTGACCACGACAGGATTCCCGCCATCCACGCTTATCCTGAATTTGTCATTGATGCCCGCGAAGAGGGAAGTTGTCGGTGGTACGCTTCCGGTGGCGTCCCCCGGCGTCGGCCCCGCAGTACCTGGAGTTGAGACCGGTACGCCGAATAATGCCGTCAAACCGGAATTGGGCGGGGGCGTAAAGGCCGACAAAACCACTGAACCTGCACCCGCAGCGAGATTCGATGTGATTTGGATTTGGTTGTTCTGCGCCAGGCTCACTGTCGCGGTAGCGCCCAGACCTTGCAGGTTCAGGGCGGCTGTGATGCTTGTCTGCAATTGCGCGGCAAGCGCCATTGGCGTGGCATAAACACCAGGCGCGATGGTGACTGGCACCGAACCATTACCATCGACATCGATATTGAACTGGTCATTGGCGCCAGCCACCACGGTCAACGGCAGCGACGGCGAAACGCTACCGAGCGCCGCATTGGCAACTGAGTTCGGCACGCCAAACAAAGTTGAAAACAAGGGGGGCGTGATGGTGAAGCTATCTCCGTCGACCGGGGCGCCGGTGATGTTAGCCGCCACGCCGTTCAGACTGATAGTCGTCCCGGTAGGATCGAAAGGGATCCGCATGGTCGGGCTGGAAACCGAGTAAAACTTGCCGTTCACCTGTATCTTGGCGCCGACGGGAAAACCGACTAGCCCGCCAGCCGGAAACCCGGGAGAAACGGTAGCATCGTAACTGATGGAAAAGGGCGCCGCCAGCGCCGCTGCCGTGTTGTCGACTGCCCCGGCGCTGATGCTGGCCGTACCTGAATTGCTTACGGAAGCCATGGTGCTGATCGGCGCTGCCAGGGCGATATTGCGCGCATCCGTCACTGCCATGGAAATATCTCTGGCACCGTAGCGGGTAGGTCGAATCAAGAAAGTATCGCCGATGCTCATGGAGCCAAGCCCGCTCAGTGTCAGATTGAAGCCCTGCGACTGGCTGGTATTGACTTGCGCCATCAGGCTCGCCATCGCCTCTCCCTGAGTATTGCCGCTGCCGCTCCAAGTCACGCCGTCGGACAATTTCATCAGGCCCACTGTATTGGCCGCAGTCATGGACAAACGGTAATCGCTGCTGGTCAAGTCGGCGTAATTGTCGAAGGTCAGTGCTACTTTTGCAGTGCCTGTATTGCTGGTGTTGCCCAGAATCATCTGGCCGGATGGCGACACATTGAAGAAATCCTTGCCCAGGACGCCGGTCAAGTCTTGCCCGAGTTTGTGCTGCGAGTTGAAAGTCGCCGCGAATACCGTCGCAATGCGGCCCAGGCTGTTTTGAGCAGAATCCAGCGTTTCCGAGCGAAACTGCAGCAGCCCGCCGAGTTTGCCGCCATTCACCAGAGCTTCCGGAATATGTGTAAAACTGCCGTTGACATCCTGCAAAGTGACCTCGATCCGGGTCAAGTCGTCTTCGGCAGGCGCCGCGTGCAACTGGAAACTGGATGAACCAACCAGCAATGGTTGTCCACTGCCAAAAAACACGCTGGTGGTTCCATCGCTCTCGGCATGCGTCGTAACGCGAATTTCCTTGTTGAGATCGGCAACGAGTTGATTGCGCTGGTCAAGAAGATCATTGGCCGGCTGCGCTGATCCCGCCGCCTGGGCGACGATGATGCGCTGATTGATGTCTTTCAATTGCTGCACGTAGGAATTGATCGTCCCGGATTCCGCAGCGATCTGCTGATTGATCCCCGAACGGATATCATCGAAGCGCTGATTGACCGATTGGAAGCGCGCCACCAAACCCTGGGCTGAAGACAGCAAAGCTTGCCGGGCCGGAATCGACGAAGGGTTTGACGAAGATGCCTCAAGTGCCGTAAAAAAGGCTTGCATGGCGGGACTCAGGCCGGCATTGGGATCGGCCAGCATATTGTCGATCTTGCCGATCTCGGTTGAATAAGCGCCGAGTTGTGCTGCCGCAGTTTCAGAATTCAGCACCTGTTGGTTCTGAAAATCGTCGTACATCCGCCGGACTGTCGCCACATTGGTGCCCTGGCCGATAAAGCCAGCGCTCGAAAACATGGGGTTACTGGTGGTCTGGACGATGACCTGGCGGTTGAAACCGGGCGTCGAGGCATTGGCGATATTATGCCCCGTGGTCTGAATACCCATTTGTGCCGCAATTAATCCGGTGACGCCAGTAGTGACCAAACTCATGATTTCTTCCGATCCTCAGAATCATCGGCAAAAATTACCGAAAGTTGAGTGTTCGGAATCAGATACGCAACCTCCGTGCCACCAGTGTTCCCGGGGTACAAATAGAGGCGTTCAAGAAAACAGTCGGTCAGCCGTTCAGGCTTTGCCTTAGCGCACTACCACCGATGATGCGTTCCAGCTTGACCGCGTACATCGGATCGGTAGCGTAACCCGCCTGCTGCAATTTGCGCGCGAATGCCGCAGCGTCCTGGCTGCCGACCACGCCGGCATAGCGCGGATTGGAAACCAGTAAGTTGGCATAATCGCGGAAGGCGTCGGCATAGGAAGCATAGGCACGGAAACGTTCGACTTGTTTCTGGGCTGTGCCATCGACGTATTCGGTAGTCGTTGCATCAACTGTCGCGCCGTTCCAGCTTCTACCCGCCTTGATGCCAAACAAGTTGTAACTCGGCCGGCCATTGGCCAAGCGCGGCTCGGACTTGCCCCAGCCCGTTTCGAGCGCGGCCTGAGCCACCATGAAATGCGCAGGGATTCCCGTGGCGCGACTTGCCTCGTAAGCATGCGGCCAGACGCGATTGACGAAATCCCGCGCGGCAGGCGGTGCGCTGTCGGCTGGCGGCAGATTGTCGAGGTTGCTGACTCCTCCAGCGGTTTGAGGCAAAGGCAAAGGTGCCGACGCTCCGGGCAGCGCATAGGGCCGCGCTGGTGGCGTAAAGGGCAGATCGCCGAGCGATTGGGGGTCGGCGTTAGTGCGCGCCAACTGCTTCTCGATCATTGCCGCCAAACCGGTACCGCTCCCCTTGCTGGAAAGCACTTGCGCCAACTGCTGATCGAGCAGCGATTCGTACATACGCGTCTGATCGCTGTCGAACATGCTCTCATGCGGCGTTGCTTCACGCATGGATTTGAGCACCATTTGCAGAAACAAAGCCTCGAACTGTTGCGCCGCCTGCTTGATGCCTTGCGGCGAGTTCTCGTGAACCTGACGCTTCAGGTCCGTGAGTCCTTTGACGTCAAGCGAAAACTGGTTGGAAATATCCGGGATGGCCATAAATTCAGGCTACGCCTATTGCACCGGACAGCTTGCACAAAAAAGAGGGCACTTTCACCGGCAATTCTTGCCTGGCCTTCCTCCTTCAGATGATTTCCAGTTCAGCGTGCAATGCTCCCGATGATTTCATCGCCTGCAAGATGGCGATCAAGTCCTGAGGGTTGGCACCGATGGCGTTGAGCGCCTTTACGATGTCGGCAAGATTGGCCGCACTGCGCACATTCAACAAGTTGCCGCTTTCCTGCTTGATGTCGATCTGGGCGTTAGTCACGCCGGCGGTCTGGCCACCGGCGAGAGGATTGGGCTGACTCACGGCATTGTCGGCAGTCACCGTCACCGACAGATTGCCGTGGGCCACGGCGCAATTATCCAGCGTCACCGCTTGGTTCATGACGACCGAACCAGTTCGGCCATTGACGATGACCTTGGCCGCCATCTGCATCGGCGTAAGCTCGAGGCTCTCGATGCGGCCAAGAAATGCGACGCGCTCGTCGACATTCAACGGCGCCTTGACGCGCACCTGCCGTCCATCTGCCGCTGTCGCAGTGCCCGGCGCGATGCGGTTGATGAGTTCGACGAGTTTCCGCATGGTGCCAAAATCGCTTGTGTTGAGTTCGAAATAGACATACTCCCCCTGTCCCAATGGCATCGCCACTTCGCGCTCAACGATGGCTCCGCCGGTAATGCGGCCAACCGACAGATGATTGACCACCGCCCTGCTGCCGGCTGCCGCCGCACCCGCTCCACTGACCAGGACATTGCCCTGTGCCATTGCATAGACATTGCCATCGGCACCCTTGAGCGGCGTCAATACCAGCGTACCGCCGCGCAAAGATTTGGCATTGCCCATCGAGGAAACAGTGATGTCGATCTGCTGGCCAGTGCGGGCAAAAGGAGGCAGTGTGGCGGTCACCATCACTGCGGCGACGTTCTTCAGTTGCAGGTTGGTTCCCGGCGGCAAGGTCACGCCAAGGTTGGAAAGCATGCTGATAATGCTCTGGATGGTGAACGGTGTCTGTGTGGTCTGGTCGCCGCTGCCGTCGAGACCGACGACAATGCCATAGCCGATCAACTGGTTGTTGCGCACGCCGGCAATCGTGGCGATATCCTTGACGCGCTCGGCGTGAACCGGCTGGCTAAGCACTAGCAGGCTGAGCAGGCAGAGAATGGCGACCATCACATCGAATTTTTTCAGGTGCTCCATGATGAACCCCAGCTCAGAAAGGAAGGAAACTCAGAAAGAAGCGCCCAAGCCAGCCCATTGCCTGGGCAGAATCGATGAAACCATTGGCCTTGTACTCGATGCGAGCATCCGCCACTTGGGTCGACTGCACGGTATTGGTCGAAGTAATGGTAGTCGGGTTAACCACCCCGGAGAAACGAATGAACTCTTCGCCCTCCTTCAGGCCGATCTGCTTTTCGCCGGATACCAGCAAATTGCCGTTGCCCAGCACTTCGATCACGGTGACGGTAATGGTGCTGGTGAAATCGTTGGCCGAAGTATTTTGCCCCTTGCCATCGAAGTTATTGGTATCAGCGGCGGTCAGCTTGGTACCCTGCAGAGTCTTGGCGGGAAGGCCAACCACTGAGGTCACGCCCATATCGATACTCTGGGAACGCGAAGTCTTGTTTTCCGAGTTCTTCGAAGCCGAGGTTTTTTCCGCGATGTTGATAATGATGGTGTCGCCGACAAAACGCGCACGGCGGTCCTCGAACAAGGGTCGCATCGAAGCCATATTGTAGATCGAACCATTCGATGAAGTAGCGGCATTCTGTGGTGCTGGCCGTGCTGTCATCGGTTGGGCGACGCTGGTCGGAGGAACGGTGGTGACACAGCCTGTCAGCAGAATTACTGCAAGCATCAGCGGCGCAATGGTTTTCATGGTGAAACTCCTCACAGCTGGCTCAGCTTCGCCAGCATCTGGTCGGAAGTCGTGATCGCCTTCGAATTGATCTCGTAGGCGCGCTGCGTCTGGATCATATTCACCAGTTCCTCGGCAACGTTCACGTTCGAAGTTTCGACATAGCCCTGGTTGAGCAAGCCCGTGCCGTTGGTGCCCGGCGTGTTGGGCGTCGGAGTACCGCTGGAGGCCGTCTCGACGAACTGGTTCTCGCCCGTGCTTTGAAGACCGCCCGGGTTGACGAAACTGGCCAGCTGAATGGTACCAATCTGCGTTGGCGCAGTGGTGCCGGCCTGCACCACGCTGACGACACCATCACGTCCGATGGTCACGGAAACCGCATTGGAGGGGATGGTCAATGCAGGCGACAAAGGGTAGCCGCTGGAAGTCACCACCTGGCCGGTGCTATCCTTCTGAAAGGAACCGTCGCGGGTGTAAGACAGCGTGCCGTCGGGCATCTGTATCTGAAAAAAACCTTGGCCGTTGATGGCGATATCGAGCGGATTGCTGGTCTGGGTCAGACTGCCCTGATTGAAAATCTTTTCCGTGGCCACCGGCTTGACACCAGTGCCGAGTTGAAGCCCGGAAGGAATCGTCGTCTGCTGTGACGACTGGGCACCCGGCTGACGCATGGTCTGATACAGCAAATCCTCGAATACGGCGCGCGCACGCTTGAAGCCATTGGTGCTGACGTTGGCGAGGTTGTTGGAAATAACATCGAGCTGCGTCTGCTGCGCATCGAGACCGGTCTTGGCAATCCACAGGGAACGGATCATGCCCTACTCCTAGAAGTTGGTGAGGACCTGCGTCGCTGCGCGGTCGTTGGTATCTGCGGTGGTCAGTGCTTTCATCTGCATCTCGAACTGCCGCGCCAGCGAGATCATGTTCACCATCTGTTCGACCGGATTGACATTGCTGCCTTCGAGATAGCCGCTGGTCACCACGACCTTGGGATCGATCTCGGCCGCCGCACCGCTACGCAGGCGAAACAAGCCATCCGCGCCACGAACCAAATCGGATTCCGGAGGATTCACCAACTTGATCCGGCCGATTGCATTCACGGTGTTCTGCGCACCGGTTTCGGGAACCACCGAGACAGTGCCGTCATTGGCAATGGACACCTTCTGGTCGGGCGGCACGCTGATCGCGCCGCCATCCCCTTGCACCGGTATGCCGTTGCGCGTCTGTAACACGCCATTGACATTAAGCTCAAGGCTGCCATTGCGCGTATAAGCCTCGCTTCCATCCGGCAGCGCAAGCGCCAACCAGCCCTGTCCCTGCACCGCAACGTCAAGCGGTCGCGCCGTCATCTGCAGCGGACCCGGCGTGAAATCAGCATGGGTACTGGCATCGATCACGAAAGCTTGCGTCGGCAGCGGAGGCGTAGCGGCTGGGTTGCCGGCGCCAGATATCACCTGGACGGCGCGCAACCGATGCTCCTCGGCACGATACCCGGTCGAGGTGGCGTTGGCCAAATTGTGCGCCACCGCCGCCTGGCGTCCCAGGGTCTGAGACGCTCCAGTCATTGCGGTATAGATCAGACGGTCCATGATTTAGCCTTGATCGTCAGCTCGATTAGCGCAGGTTGACCAATGTCTGCAGAACTTGGTCGATCGTCTTGATGGTTTGTGCGTTGGCCTGGTAGGCGCGCTGTTGGGTAATCATCGACACCAGTTCGGCCGTCAAGTCGACATTCGATTCCTCGATTGCGCCGGACTGTACCGTACCCAGACTGCCTGAGCCGGGCGTCCCTGGAATCGGTTGTCCCGAATCGGCGGTTTCCGCCCATTGGTTCCCGCCCATGGACTGAAGGCCATTCGGGTTGGTGAAAGTCGCCAGGACGATCTGGCCCAGGTTACGCGATTTGCCGTTGGAATAATTGCCCTGGACGATGCCGTCAGCGGAGATGCTCAGGCCAGATATCTTGCCCGAGGTATAGCCGTCCTGCAGCAACTGGTTGACGCCAAAGGCGATACCGTATTGCGTCGAGCCCTTCATGTCGACAGTAAAGTCCAAGGGCGAAGTTGCGCCTGTGGTCAGGGCAAAGCTCTCGGTGATCGGCGTTGTGGTCACCAGGGATCCATCCGGCTTGAACAGCAGCGTGTCCATCTTGGCCGGGCCACCTGCCACCGTGTTCGGCTGGGAACCGAACAGGTCGGTGATGATGGTCGATAATGGGGCAGCAGCAGGCTTTGTAATAATGCAAGAGGATCCAACGTTAACCGTGTTTGAACTGACGACCAGATGCCCAAACGCATCCAGCTTGGCGCTTGCCGCCAATGGCGTACCTCCGGCACCAGCAGTACTTAAAGCATTATTTATTGCAACAACAAGGGCATTTGCGGTTGGGTAAGCGCCACCGCCCGGGGAGGGAGGGAGGGTGACAGTTACCGCGGCTGAGCCATCAATCGCAATATCGAATGTATCGTTGACCCCTACCTGTATATTAACAGGCGGCGTATTGAGGACACCGCTACCGGTGACAGAACCCGCAGACGGCGAAGCGATGTTATCTATCGTGGAATACACCTGCCAACTGCCTGGCTGTGCCGTTTTGACATAGTACAGCGACAAAGTGTGCGGATTGCCGAGCGAGTCATAAATGGTCTGCGCCGTGGAAGCGGTAAAGCTATTCGTATCGGTCGAACTGAAATTGTCCATTCCCGTAGTGGCAACTGGCGGAAATGCCCCGGCGATAACGGGAGGACCAAAATTATAGGCACTGGCTGTGCCAGGCACGCCTGACAAACCGGCAAACAGTATCTCAAAGCCAGTATTCGCCACGGCGCCCAAAGCATCCAGGGTTGGCGACAGCACCACGCTCGAGCCCTTGCCCTGGGTACCGAAAGTCCCGACGCTATTGGAAGAAACAACAAGCTGTCCCGCGGTGTTCGCCGACACAGTCACCGATGCTGTCGTAGCGGAAAACTTGCTGTTGATGGCGGTTTCCAAGGCGAGGGCGAGATCCCCAACCGTTTGATAAGTCGCTGAAGGAATGCTCACCGTTTGCACCCCCAGCCCATCGATGTCAATATCGAACTGATCGCTGGGTGGAACAGCGGCACTCGCTATGGTCAAAGGAAGGGGACTCGGCGCTATACCGCCGACAGTGGTACCCTGCGTCATTGATGCGGGTTGCGCTGCCCGCGAATCCAGGTTGGCCTGGATCTGACTGACCGACGTGGCAACCGGTGGAATCGGCGCATTATTCATCTGGAGTGGCACATAATTGCCGGGCACAATGACGCCGGTAATCGGATCAGCCGAAAACCCTGTGAGCTGCTTGCCTCCGGCATTGACGATAAAGCCGTTCTTGTCCAGTAGAAACTGGCCGCTGCGAGTATAGGTTATCGTTCCATTAGTGTTCAGTCGGAACATGCCACCGCCATTGATCGCAATATCCAGCGGATTGCCGCTGGTGGTGATATTGCCCTGCGAGAATGTCTGCTGAACTTTTGAAACAGCCACGCCGATGCCTACCTGGCTGGAGCCGCCGCCGGTCAAGGAGGTCGCAAAGACATCCGCAAACTGCGCTTGGGACCCTTTAAACCCGACCGTGCCGGAGTTCGAGATGTTATTGCCGATCGCTTCAAGCGCCTTGGAGGCACCATTCAATCCGCTTAAAGCTTGTGCGAAACCCATATCTTTTCTCCTAGATAAACCTGAATGTTGATTTGTTTTCTCAAAGAATTTCTTTGACATCCGTCATTTTGAACGTGCCCAGGCTGCCGACATTCAGACCCACACCCTGGCTGCTGTTCATGATGCTGGTAACCATGCCTATTTGCAGGGCGGTAGCGTCCACCGGGGCGGCGCCAAGCTTGGCGGACACCTTGAAGGTGTAAGCGCCATCGGCCGCGACGGCACCGCTATCGGATTTGCCATCCCACTGGAAGGTTTGGGTACCCGCTTTCATGCTGCCAAGCTTGATCGTCCTGATCGTTATTCCGTTTGCATCATTGATGGTGACTGTGGCGCTATCTGCCGCGTCGGCAAGATCAAACCCCGCATAAGCGGGACCATTGGCAGCTTGCAGAGCTACTCCCGAACCCGGAACCAGCACGCCTTTCCCGACCAACGCCGCAGCCTGCATCTTCTGCGCATCATTGGAATTGCTTATCAGCGACTGCAAAGTCGTATTCAACTTCTCGATCCCATTGACTGTGCTGATTTGCGCCATCTGCGAAGTCATCTGGGCGTTGTCCAACGGGTTAAGCGGATCTTGATTCTTGAGTTGCGTCACCAGCAACTTCAGGAAGCGATCTTCAGTCGGCGCCATGGCATTGGAGTCCGTGGAACTGCCTGCCCTGGCGCTATTTGCCGAATTTAATGCCGCATAGACAGATGAGGATGGGTTCGATCCATTGACTGCGGTGGTAGTCATATCAGTTTCCTTTCAGTGACGACTTACTGGCCGATAGCCAGGGTTTTCAGCAACAGCGACTTGGCAGTATTCATCACTTCGGCGTTGGTCTGATAAGAACGCGAAGCCGAGATCATGTTGACCATCTCCTCGACGGGGTTCACATTCGGCATGGCAACATAGCCCTGCTCATTGGCAAAGGGACTGTTCGGTTCGTAATTCATACGCAATGGTGCGGCACTTTCCACGACCTGCGTCACACGAACACCCTGCCCGCCTTCGGGTCCAACAGGCGTGGCGGCAAACACTACCTGCTTGGCACGATAAGGTTGGCCATTGGAACCCGCCACGCTATCGGCATTGGCGAGGTTGCTGGCGACGGTGTTGAGGCGCGCCGATTGCGCTGTGAGAGCAGAACCGGCGATGGCAAATACATTGAAGACGCTCATGGTTGCCTCGACGTTATGGTTGGATGGCGCTGGCCAGGGTTTTGAAGCGGCCGTTAACGAAAGTCAACATGGCCTCCATCTGTATTGCATTTTCTGAAAAAGCGGCACGTTCGACATCCATATTGACCGTATTGCCGTCGACACTCGACTGCTGCTCGCTGCGAAACTGGACTGCCGCTCCGAAGCGGTTGCTTCCGGTTGCCTGCAGATGCCGCTCGGCGCTCTGCGTCAGCGCCAGCGCGCCCCCCTGAGTCTTGCCCAGAGCACCATCGAGCGCGGCCTTGAAATCGATATCCCGCGCTTTGTAATTGGGCGTGTCGGCATTGGCGATGTTCGAGGCCAGCAATTCCTGGCGATAGGCGCGCAGATTCAGTGCCGTCTGACTGAAACTTAACTCTTGGTCAATGCGGTTGATCATTTGTTTCTCTCAAGTTTTTCGTTCGCCAGTCGTTATGCAGCTTTCGTGCCAACATTCCGCAAGCGGTGCAAACCATCAAAAACTGCGACAAACCCTCTCCCCAACCAGTCCGTGGAGGCGACTTGCCGGCAAAGCGATGCGCTTCTCGGCAATAATTGCCGCGCTGAGGGGAGACACGGTAAACTTGCCAGCAGCCGTCGAGCATGATTGAATCGCGCCATGTGGCCATTACCAACACTGCATCGATTGCTTCTGCTGGTCCTGCTTTTGTTCGCTTGTTCCCTTGCGGCGCGTCAGGAAGCGGCGCCGGTAAAACAAGCCATAGAGGATTTTCTGCGGGTGCAAACCAAAGGCTTGCCGGGGCAGGTCAGTTTCATTGTCGGAAACATTGACCCGCAGAATGGATTGGCACCCTGCCCGGCCTTCGAAGTCTCCATGCCGGTAGGTGCCAGGCTCTGGGGCAATACCAACGTCAAAGTGCATTGCCAAAACGAAAATGGCTGGAATATTTTCGTCCCGGTGAAGGTACGCATCATCGGCGATTATCTGATCACGGCACACCCATTGTCACAGGGGCAAGTCATCGTCGAAACCGACTTGGCCAAAAATCGCGGTGATTTGGCCAGTCTGCCCGGCGGCATACTTACCGAAACTTCCCAAGCCATTGGCAAAACCCTCGCGCAATCGGTCGCTTCCGGTCACCCACTGCGCAGCGACATGTTGCGCCAAGCCATGGTAGTCCAGCAGGGGCAAGGGGTGAAGGTGTTGTCCAAAGGCCCGGGCTTCCAGGTCACCGGTGGCGAAGGAAGAGCCATGAATAATGCCATGGATGGCCAGGTCGTTCAGGTCAGGATGGCCAACGGCCATATGGTGAGCGGCATCGCCCGTACCGGCGGTGTGGTGGAAGTCGCCTATTGACCGTTGACATGTAAAACTATCAGAAATCGTATAAAATTCAAGCTTAAGTTTCTTGCCGATTAGCCGTTACAAACCACAGAACAGAAACTTCCTGGCAGAAAAGGACTCGATCGTGAAAATCGATAATTCCGTGAAAATCGATAGCTCCGTGAAACCGGTGGTAAACCAAACCGGAGGGGTTCGCACGAGCTCGGCCAAGGCGGGCGTCAGCACGCGATCTGCGGCATCGGGGGGAGCCGAAGTCGCGTTGTCGCCGCTCTCGTCCCGGTTGCAGCAAATTGAAAGCTCCCTGGCCAGCTCGCCAGCGACGAATGCCGACCGGGTAGCGGAAATCCGGCAGGCAATCGCCCAGGGTAGTTTCAAGATCGATACCGGCAAAATCGCCGATGGTTTGATTGAAAGCGTGCGCCAGATGCTGGTAGCTCAAAGGTAAAACCGGCCAAGTTCGCCCCGTTCTTGTCTTATGAGCGTAAACGCCTGATGGTAAGTGGCATGATCAGACCACCCGTTTCCACTCCCAACCCCATGATAAGCAACGAGCTAGCCGCGTTACGCGAGTTTGTGGCGATCCTCCAGAAAGAGCAGCAGGCCCTGGTAGCCGGCGAGATCGACCAGTTGATGCCCCTCGTCAAGGAAAAGACCGCCCTCACCGCTCGCTTGGGCGAATTCGCCGATCAGCGCAACCAGATGCTTGCCGCAGCATCGCTACCCGCCAATAAAGAGGGCATGGAAACCTGGCTGTCGCGTTTAACGCCAACCGATCCCGCTCACAAGATATGGCAAAGCTTGGTCAAATTGACTGCCGAGGCACAGGCGCTAAACGAATCGAACGGGAAACTGATTGCGATGCGCATGCAGCACAATCAACAGGCGCTTGACGTGTTACTCGCAGCAGCCAATCAGGCTTCGCTGTATGGTCCAGATGGACAAACCAAGCCGAGCGTGGGCGGCCGCCTGTTTGGCTCGGCGTAGAAAACGGCTATCGACATCAGCCCCTTTGGGACCGATCGAAGGCCCACACCTTGATGAATCGCATCGCTGGAACCAGTCGTAGCGAGTCAATTTCTTGGTCTTGGCGCATTTCTTGCATTTTTTCCCACATTTTTCAGACAAAGCTGTCCATCGCAAGATAAAAGCAGCCTGGCAGGATTTGTATAACTGAACATTGTCGATGATCAAGTTCGAAAAAGTATAAAAGATCGAGGAGCAACGGCTCTCTCAAAGGAACTGGAAATGGCATCAATCCTCACACAAATGACGACGGCTCAGGTGGCTGCACTGGCGACCGAGCAGGTGAACACTTTCATGACCTCGGATGTTGCGGCGCTGTCGACCGATCAGATGGTAGCGCTAACGACAACGCAAATTATCGCTTTATCGACTTCCAGCATCGCTGCCTTGAGTTCAACGCAGATCACCGCCTTGGGCACCGACGACGTGGCGTCCCTGACCACCGCCCAGATCCAGGCCCTGACCACCGCCAGCATCGTCGCCTTGACCACCAGCCAGGTTTCCAATCTCGGCACCAATCAGGTCAATGCCCTCAAATCCACCCAGGCCGCCGCCATG
>Ga0172380_10001364_pt1 | contig 42175 bp, 44 predicted proteins | sample Leawe162metaG_FD_119747 | JGI IMG/M metagenome (GOLD analysis project Ga0172380, IMG submission 119747) | Leachate microbial communities from a municipal landfill in Southern Ontario, Canada - Leachate well 162 metaG | ecosystem: Engineered > Solid waste > Landfill > Unclassified | place...
ATGTACTGCTTCCTACCTTTTTCATCTATTCCGGTCGCTTGAATATGGCCGTTTGTGCGTGGTGCAATCCAGACTTTTTTCCAAGCAGGAGGTATAACAAGCATTTCAATTCTCTCGATCTTATTGTCGTCTTTTATTCTTTTTCCATCTAGATCGTAATAATTCCACCTGCCATTAAGTTTTTGGCGAAAAAATCCTGGCGAGCTATCTGTAGCGTATCGAAGAGACTCTTTTTTCAATGCTTCTGCGAGGTCTTTATTTATATCTTGAGACATAGATTAAGAGTAGCTTAAAATTGAAACCAACACAATATTTGTGATAAAGTTTACTCATGCAAGTAGCTGAAAAAAGAAGAACATATTTCAGATCTTTTGAAGCAAAATCTCTTCGAACACGTTCTCTTTTGACTCAGGTTTCAGATAAATTGACCGAAATTTGTGGTTCTACCACTTTTTTAGTAGTGCATATCATATGGTTTAGTACTTGGCTACTAATCAATACTGGAAACATTCCCATGGTAACTCCTTTCGATCCATTTCCTTTTGGACTATTAACTCTCGTAGTTTCACTTGAAGCAATATTTTTAGCACTATTTATTTTGGTATCTCAGCATAGACAGTCTTATATAACTACAATTCGTGATGAGGTTCATATGGGGGTGTCACTTATCATAGAAGAGGAACTTACAAAAGTTTTGGGCGTACTGTCGGAGATGAGGAATGAGATGGGTATTAAAAAGCCAGATCCGGAGCTTGAGAAGATGAGCCACAGGATAGACACTGCGTATCTTGAGCGGACAATTACAGAACAGCTTAGGCGTGCAAATAAACCCTTAGTTGAAAAGCTCCTAAAAGAATTATCTGAAACGATAAGCCATAACCCGGATAATAAAAAAAACACTTAAATTATTAATTGAAAATACAAAAGTATGATAGTATACTTAATTAAATGAATAAAAACTTACTAATTATCGGAGGAGTTATATTAGTTGTAGCTGTCGGAGGATACTTCTTAATGAATAGGGGCACAAGCCCTATTTCTCAAACTTCAAATCCCCAAAACGATGAACAACTTGTAAGTGTTATAACGAATGCTTTTGGTGGTTCAGGTTCCATAAAGTGTACTTATTCTGACGAGACTTCTCAAGGAATTGCTTATATAAAAAATGGAATGGTGAAAGTCGAGTCGAAGGGAACAGATGGTGCCCAATACGGAAACGCAATTATGAAAAACGATACTCTTTGGACTTGGGAAACAGGTGGAGCCGAAGGATTTATGATGACAAACATTAGTCAATATCAGGGGGATGTACCTGAGGGATATTCGACAGATCCTAATAAAATACGTGCCCAGATAGAGCAAAGTAGACCGGATTGTAATGAAGAGAATATTGCTGACTCGGTTTTTGAACCTCCTACAAATGTTAAGTTCGAAGATTTCTCTTCAATGATGGAGGATATTCAGACACCTGAGGGTTTTGAACTTCCTGAAGGCGTAGAGCTTCCAGAAGGTTACACATACCCTTCTAACTAATATTAGATTTAGTTTCCATATTTCCCCCAGTGATGATCATAATTTATTAAATAACTTCTCTCTTGCATGAACCGCTCCACCCAATTCTTCAACGAAAATTTAAAATAGTATCTCTCTAAATAATGTTATAAGTTTGCTTTATTTAATCTGGAATAGCTTGTTGCTTGTGGATAATTCTATGTTACTTCTGCTAACTGCCCGATAATTTTATCTTGCCTCGTTTTTATTTAATCTTTATGCCTATTCGGAACACTTATAAAGTAGCAAAGTATTTTTTTGTCTTTTTATTAACTCTTTTAAATTTTTTAGGAGCCTCTTCTGGGTTTGTATAGATTATTTATTTAATAAGTTTTCAGACATAAGGTATTCAATGATCCCTATCGCAAGGCCTTCTGCGGGCGTCAGTGGGTCATTTACTATAACTTGGCGATCAGCTTCACTCGTAAGAAATCCAGTCTCTAATATACTTGATACTGTCATGGGATGAACAGCGTGGTCAAATCTCCAGAATGAAAAAGCATAGTAGCCGCGCATGTTGCTTGTAATCTCAGGATCTATAGGAAGTAGAGTAGAAGCGCCATATGTTCCTTCTATGTAATCTACCAATCTCCCAGCCTTTCCCGTGTAGTCTCTCCATGGAGCAGCTATTTTATATCCTGATTTAAAAGGATCTTCGGACCCGTCTGCATGAATTGCGACAAATACATCAGCCCAGTATGCTTTCGGAACTGTAGTGGGTAGTATATCGACTATGATTCCATTTTTCTCGAGAATATCTTTTGTTAGCATCGCAATTTCATAATTTACTTCCCACTCAGACTTCCCATCTCCAGATGATCCAGTATTTCCTTCGAGTTTATGAAGCTCTTCAGGGATTTCATCATTTTTCCAATGTCCCACCTGCAGACCTACACGAGGCGGTCCGTCGGGACGTTTCCAATTTTCTAGAAATCCAAATTTGCCTAGATCTACTTTTGTTGTACCGTCGTCAACTAAATAGGGAGGTGCGCCTGAAATACTTAAAATTTTGTCTCTTATCATAAGTGTGATTATTGGAGTAAATATAAGGATTAGAATTATTAGAACGTTTTTCTTCATAGATATTTGGGAGATTTAATTATATCACAGGTAATTTTAGTTGGGTTTACAAAGCAGACTCAAACATTTAGAATTAAATATATGAAAGCTATTCAATATGCAAAGTATGGTGGCCCAGAAGTTCTTGAATTAGTGGAGATTAAAAAACCTAACTTAGCTTCTGATCAAGTTCTAGTAGAAAATTATGCTAGCAGTATAAATCCTTTTGATTTTAAGGTAAGAAATGGCATGATTCCAGGAATGCCATCCGAATTTCCTATAACTATCGGAGGTGATTTTTCTGGAAAGGTAATTGAAGTGGGGAGTAATGTTGATGATTTTAAAACAGGAGATTTAGTTTATGGTCAGGCAAGCGTATTCGGCGGAGCATCGGGTTCTTTTGCGGAGTATGTTGCAGTTTACCCTAGAAGCATATCGAAAAAACCAAATAATTTAGATTTTATAGAAGCAGCGTCACTACCTCTTACTGGAATAAGTGCTGTGCAGGCTCTTGAGGATCACATCGAATTAAAATCAGGACAGCGAATATTAATAAATGGAGGAAGTGGAGGAATAGGCAGTATTGCGATTCAGATTGCAAAAAATAAAGGTGCATATGTTGCGACTACAGTAAGTACTGAGAATATGGAATTTGCAAAATCATTGGAAGCCGATAGAGTCATCGATTATAAAACCGAAACCTTAGATGATTTAAAAGATTACGACGCGGTGTTTGATACCTCCGGAAGGGAATTGGAAGAAAAATTATTTAGAGTTCTTAAAAAAGGTGGAATAATAGTATCAATGACTAGTAAGGCAAACAAAGAAACTGCTGAAAAATATGAAGTTAGTGTTATTTCTCAAAATTCTGAGACGACGAAAGATAGACTTGAAAGACTTAGATCTTATGTTGAATTAGGAGTCGTAAAGCCAGAAGTCGATAAGGTATTTGATCTGGAAAATGCACCTGATGCTTTTTTGTATCAAGAAGAGAGCAGTGTGAGAGGTAAGGTGGTAGTTAAAATAAGATAGTTATGGATCACGAAGAAGCACATGATAAGTATCATGAACAAAAGATAGAGCAAGATACACCAGAAAGTATTCGCCGAGAGTTAAATTTTAAATCTTCGATGATTATTTTTCTCGTTCTCTTGGTTATTTTTATAGTCGCAGTAGTCGCAATTGCATTTTTTTTAATAGGTCAATCTAAACAACTTGAAATGCTCGACAGTCAGACGAAACCTCCCCAGCCAGAAGTCTATTCCGCAACGACACCAGGTCCTTTTAAGGAGTTAACAATTCCTTATTTGGCGAGTAGGCAATATGAAAGTTCTATGGGGGAATTAAGACAAATATCTTCAAATGCAAATTATAACTCCTACTTAACTAACTATAGTTCTGACGGTTTGAATATAAATGGGCTTTTAACACAACCTGCGGGCCAAGAGCCAGAAGGGGGATTTCCTGCAATAGTTTTTGTTCATGGATATATTCCTCCGACAACTTACCAAACTAATGGTGAAAGCTATTCAGATTATGTAGACTATCTCGCTCGAAACGGATTTGTAGTTTTTAAAATAGATTTAAGAGGCCATGGAGAGTCAGAAGGAGAACCAGGTGGTGCATATTATTCAGGAGACTATGTTATAGATGTTTTAAACGCCAGAAATGCATTACAGAAGTTAAATTTTGTAAATGATAAAAAAATTGGCCTTTGGGGACACAGCATGGCGGGAAACGTTATATTTAGGAGTTTTGTTGCAGCAAAAGATATTCCTGCGATAGTTATTTGGGGTGGCGCAGTTTATACATACTCCGATATGCGTGAACTTGGAATCGATGATAATTCTTATCGTCCCCCTGAAGATGATTCGGAAAGACAAAAGCAAAGAAAAGCACTTTTTGATACCTATGGAGAATTTGACGAGCGTAGCGAATTCTGGAAAACGGTTGTTCCAACGAATTATTTAGATGGATTAACCGGAGCAGTTCAAATAAATCATGCATTAAATGATGAAGTTGTAAGTATAGGTTATAGCAGAGGGCTTGAGGAGATATTAAAGAATGCAAATATAAAAACAGAACTAAACGAATATTCGGGTGGTGGTCATAATATTACTGGTTCTTACTTTACCCAAGCCATGAATGAAACAGTAAGATTTTTTAGAGAAAATTTGTAATGAGAAAAATTGTCGTCCCAGTTATAGTGACTTCAATACTTTTAGGGCTTATTGTCGCATTTTTAAAACTTGAAGATATAAGGACTGCAGGAGAAAAAATTCTAAATACGGATAAAAAAGAAGAGGTCGTAATTGATTCATTTGATGAATGTGTAAAAGCAAAGTATCCGGTTCAAGAGAGTTACCCACGAAGGTGCGTATTGCCAAGCGGGACAGCATTTACTGAAGAAATAGGGGAGTTAGACTATGATATTATTCTAGAAGTTCCCAGACCTAATACGCTGATTGAAAGCCCTTTAGAAATAAAAGGGGAAGCCGCTGGTCCTTGGTTTTTTGAAGCAAGTTTTACAGCAGAATTAGTTGATAATCATGGAGAAGTCCTCGCAACAGCAATACTTACGACAGAAGCTGAATGGATGACAGAAAAGCTAGTGCCTTTTTATGGAACTTTAGAATTTGAACAGGTTAATACGACCGGGGAGCTAATTTTTAAAAGTGCTAATCCATCTGGTCTTTCTGAAAATCAAAAGATTTTCTCTATCCCAGTGAGTTTTTAAACTGAACTTCTTTCATAATTCTTACATTATTTTTGTTGGTTTATTATTTCAAAAGTCTATCATGAATTTATGATAACTCAGGCTATATACATGTCGGAAACAAAACTTCATAGTATCTCTGAAACTTACAAAAGAAACTTGAGTACTTTTTATTCGATCGGATACGTAAATCCTTTACCGTTCAAAAAAATAATTTTAAGTTTTTGGAAAGTTTGGACTACAAGAATTGATTAGGGGAGGGGGTGAGAAAATAATATGAATATACTTTTGTGGATAATATTAGGAGGACTCGCGGGATGGATTGCATCGATAGTTATGAAAACTAATGAGCGCCAAGGGCTGCTTGCCGATATCGTGCTCGGAATTGTGGGAGCCTTAATTGGAGGATTTGTAGTATCTATGCTGGGTGGTCAGGGCGTGACAGGATTTAATCTATACAGTCTCGTTGTCGCAATTGTTGGTGCAGTAGGCGTAATATGGATAGCGAAATCGGTTCGCAGAACCTAGAATTATAGAGCGGGATTGTAGGCAAGAGTTCCCGCTCTATAAAACTGTGTTAGAATTTATAAAAATATGACTAATAAGGTACTAATTGTAGAAGATGATCCGAATATTCGGGATTATCTAATAGAGGCATTTAAGGATGCAAATTATTCAACAGTTGCGACAGGAGATGGCGTAGAAGCTTTAAAAATAGTTAAAGATAACAATTTGGATTTGGTAATTTTGGATTTAGGAATAGAAAGTATTCGTGGAGAAACAGTGTGTGTTGAAGCAAAAAAAATTAACCCAAATTTGCCAATCATTATTCTAACAGCAAGAAACACCAGTCGCGATGTTGTACGTGGACTAGATATAGGTGCAGATGATTATATGGCAAAGCCATTTGATACCGAGGAGTTGTTGGCTCGAGTTAGAGTAAGACTCAAACAGAATGGGTCAGATATTTTGGAAATTGAAGATTTGGTTTTGAATACATCTACTCTTGAGGTAAAAAGGGGGAATAAAAAAATTGATCTTACTGCAAAAGAATTCAAGCTATTAGAATATCTGATGGTAAATAGTGGGGTTGTTTTGAGTCGTGAGACGATCCTTGATCATATCTGGCTTTATTCACCAGATATAGAATCCAGAGTAGTTGATGTATATATAGGATATCTTCGTAAAAAAGTTGATGATGGGTACGATAGAAAATTAATTCAATCAAAAAGAGGATTTGGGTATACTATAAAGTAAGCATTTCGCGGGCTGCAACACATCTTGCTACTATAATTGGAATTTGATTTTTATCATTAGGAATTGTCATTCGGACAAATCGATTCGTTGAAACCCATTCCCCAGTAGTTTTATTGAAATAAGCGCTGCCGCGTGTTGTAATAACTCCTTCTTGTCTTAAAGTATCATAAAATCCTTCTTCGCCTCCATCGAGCATAAATATCGGGACTTCCAAATCAGTGTGTGTATTTATAGTAAAACCTGCCTTAGTAAGTTCGACTAGAAGCTGAGTTTTTATTTCTCGAGTTTTTTCTCGAGTGATTGTTTTGTGATCTTTAATTAATTGAGGATTGGTGAATGGACCCATATTTACACCCGACGAACCTCTTACTTGATATGCTCTCATATATTTTTTGTAAATTAGCTCAATATCAGTTGGAGCTACTAGATATCCTAATCCTTCACCTGGTAATCCATCGGCTTTGCCGGACGATCCCACCGCTATCAAATTAGGGTGCTGCTCAATATATGCAGCGATAGAGTCATCATCTGGCCTGTATGCTTCATCAACGATAACTAATGTATTCAGTCTGTCAGCAAAACGCAAAAATTCTCTGACGTTTTTATTTGATGCTCTAACACCATTTTGAGGATTTGGATTTCCTAAATAAACTATAATTTTGCCTTCTAACTCGTTATTTTTCGCTTCAATAAGTCTTGTTTTCATTATATCTAAAACTTCCTTTCCGCTTGCATTAAAAGGAGTTTCTATTTCTGAATATGTAAGTGTGGGTTCAACTATTTCGTTTTCTATTTCTGCATTTAGAACTTTTTCTGCACCATCTTCACCTTTCTGGTTCTCGCTAATATCTGTTTTATCTGATTGTTTAACTATATGAGTCATATCTACATATTTCTTAAGTTCTGGAAATTGACCCGGTGGCCCCCAAATTCTTTGTCTTTCCCCATTATTTAAAGCTAGGACCAAAAGAAAGAGCAATTCGTTGCTCCCGCCTGCGCTGATGAATATTTCTTTTCGGAGCGGCAATCTTAGTTGATCTCTTAGATTTTTTTCTGCTTCACTTAGGTCAAATCGATATTTTGATAGCGATTCTAATACTTTTCCAGAGAGGGCAAGGTGTTCTACAATTTGCTGAGTCTTTTCGGGTGGTCCGAATGGAGTAGTCCCCTCAGAAAGATCAATTATTTCTCCACCATCAGGCAATGGTAGTAAAATAGGCTTTTCTTTACCGGTGTAGCCCATTTCTACGGGTGGATCTTTAAAATAGTTAGCGTATCGTTCTGGCATAGTAGCTTGTTTGACTGTATTTTAAGTTTATAGGATACATTTGGCAATAGATTGTGGCTATCTGTTAGAATATCAAGTAAGTAATGCTATATTTAAGAGACAATAAGGTGCAATTTATAATAGAAGCCGGAAGGATTTTGGCTTCAACTCTGGATTATAATGTGACACTAGCTAGCGTTGCAAAACTCGTAGTTGAAAGTGTAGGTGATTTTTGTATTATTGATATTCTCGAAGAGAATGAAATGAAACGCGTGGTGGTAAAAGTTGCACGAAGACAAGACCACGAGTTTGCACATAAAATGTTTTCATATCCTCCCGATCCTAGAAATAAAGAAGCTATTTATGATGCTGCAGTTTCTGGAATGCCGATATTAATCAAGAAAGTTACCCCAAAATGGTTAAAAACTGTATCTCAAATTAGAGAAGAACGAGCTGTAGTAAAAAAATTAAGATTAAAATCGATGATTTTTGCACCGCTTATAAGTCGAGGTAAGATAATAGGTGTTATTACAATTGGATCTCAAATTGATGGCTTTTCTTATTCTTCGGACGATGTGGATTTTATAACCGCCCTTGCTGGCAGAGCAGCACTAGCAGTAGATAACGCAAGACTTTATACACAGGTAGAATCAGCTCTTCAGTCTCGTGATGAATTTTTATCTATTGCGTCCCATGAGTTAAAAACACCTCTTACGAGTATACTTCTTGCACTTCAATATTCATTAAGACATTTAAGAAAGGACAATTTTTCGGATGAAAAGATACTGAACGCGCTTGAGACTGGAGTAACACAGACTCGGAGACTTTCGGCACTTATGAGTGACCTGTTAAATATTTCAGTAATCAAAAGTGGTAAGGTAAGTGTCGAAAAAGAAGAGGCGGATATAATTCAAATTATAAATGACACTATTTCAGGATTTAAGTTGTTGCTAATAAGAAAGAACTTAGAAATCAAACTTAGTACAAACGAGAAAGAGATCGTCGGTATGTGGGATAAGATTAGAATCGGAGAAGTAATATCCAACTTAATTTCAAATGCAATAAAATATGGAAATAATGCCCCAATAATAATTGATGTAAAGCTTACAAACAAAAAGGTGATTATAAAAATTAAAGATAAGGGAATAGGAATAAACAAAGAAGATGCCAAGAAAATTTTCGATTTGTTTAAAAGAACTGATGCTGCACGGGAATTCAAAGGAATGGGAGTGGGTCTTTATATAAGTAATCAAATAGTAGAAGCGCATGGTGGTAAATTGACCGTGACAAGTACTGTCGGGAAAGGATCAATTTTTAATTTAGAACTTCCAAGGTAAAGTTCATTCTTCTTACCTTTTTGTTGGTTAAATTATAGTGTAGTAATAGATAAGCTGAGGAATTACTAGCTTAGACTTTAAGCCAAATTCCTACAAGAAGTCCAATTGTGGTTGCTATTCCTCCTATTATTAACATTTCGATTGCACTTCTTAGCGAACTCCCTTCAATGAGTAGCCCTTTAAGATAACCAATAGTAAATAGCCCAGTTAATGCAGATATTACTGCGACATACCTGGCAATTGGCTGATCGAGAAGAATCGTGGGAATAATTGAGAGCATTCCGCCAGCGAGATAAGCAAAAAACATAATAAGTGCTCCCATTATTAAGCTGTCTGTATGTTTTCCAGACTTATCCATTTGATGAACTGCTTTTTCACTGGAGTATTGCCCTGCAGCCATTGAAGTTGCTTCTACCATAACGGCAACAAATGCAGCAAGTATTACGATTGCTTTATTATCAACCCCAATTGAAATTCCTACGACTACACCAGTAGTCGAAACTATTCCATCTTGAAGTCCAAACATCAGAGATCTTAAGTAATCTTCGTGGATTAGTTTGAATTTTTTTATCATATAATTTATTTTATCGTTTTTTGCATTTAATGGAAGAGGCAATAAAAATATCCTTTAAATCAATTATTTAGAAAAAAGTGTAGTGAGAGTTTTAAATGCTCGATGAATGTCGTTTGATGAGAAGAATAATACATATTCTTTTGAGTTTGAAAATGTTTGAATTATATTAATTCCTTCCCATGCGAGGGATTTGAGAAAAAAATAATGAATTCCTGGTGTTTTTTGTGCATTTTCTGGCAATTTGATAATTAATGCGCATGCATCTTGCGAACTTGTAACTGCAATATTCTCAGTATTCATTTTTTTTGATGTCGCAATAACTATTTCGGAAGAAGACCTGGTTATATAGGAATAAGACAGTTCATTTTCCACTTTCTTTTTTTGAGGACTAAGTCGATGAATAAATAACCCTGTTAATACCGACATTTGAGGAGCAATTTTGAAAATTTTAACATTTGGAGTTTTGGGTTTTAAATCTTTTTTAATTCTTTTGAGCGCCATTATTATTGAGCCATTATTTACTTTCTTATAAAGCATTTCTTCGATTTCGGGTTTTATATATCGGGCAAGGGAGGAGAGGTTTATAAGGTCTTTGGATAAAGCCTCAGATAGGTATCTAGATCTTTCGATAATAATTTTTGAAGCTTCTGGAACTGTTTGCATACTAATATTTTAACAATTTGTTGTATTTTGTAAAGTTTTGTTAAAAAATTGACACTCTTTCTAATTACTTATAAATTGATTTTATGTTAAGAAGGGAGGTGCAAAATGTCAGAAAAATTAATTTATCATGATCCAATTGAGGAACTAGACGCGACCGATCAAAGTTTAGCTGCTGATATGCTTTCAAAGCCAAGAAAGATTTTAGACTTGAATACAGACTTAATTCAAGGTGAGGTTTCTGAAATTGGGGGATATATAAACTTAGGAGGGCCTATTTTGAGCGAAGATAAATAATTTATTCTTCAGGTTCCGGGGGTAGAAATTCTTCTCCTCCGGAATCGTATCTTGGTTCTTCACCTGCTTTAAGCCATTGGACATAGGGACATCCCGTTGCTTTTCTTTCTTTTGGATCCCATCCAGAAGTAGAACATTTCTTCATTTTCTTGCCGGAGGCAGTAGTGTAGAGTACTAACTTTTTTCCACATGTTGGACAGTCTTCGTCTAATTCTTCTGTTGTGCCATTTATCCATTCGATATAATCGCACCCTTCAGCTGTTTTTGTTTCAGGATTCCATACATTCGTAGAACACTTCTTCATCTTCTTGCCAAATTTTGTAAAGGCCATGACTAACGGATTTCCGCATTTTGGACATTTTTCGTCAAGTGTTTCAGGTTCTACTTCGAGCCATTTTACAAATTCGCACCCTTCATTTTTTTTGGTTTCAGGATTCCATGAACCTTTTGAGCATCTTTGAAGCTTACGTCCTGTTTTAGTGGTTTGAATTTCGCCTAATGCGCTTCCACATTTTGGACAAATATCATTATTTGTAGTTTGATCAGCCATGAGATATTATACTAATGCTTTTTTGCTATATAAGTCAAGGGAAAAATTAATTTTACATCGTTTCTTTGCTAATTTTTAGTAGTTTTGGTACATCAAGTATATGAATTTGTTTTTTTTCAATCTTAATGAGTTTTTGTTTTACCAGTCTACTAATTGTTTTATTTATGCTTTCGCGTGTTGTATGAAGAAAATTTGCCATATCATCTTGAGTTAGGGGAATTGTAATAAACGATGATTCTCCATTCCCTTTGCCATAATAATTTTCCATAAAAAGAAGCCATTTAATAAATTTAAGTCCTGTACCCTTGCTTCCTTGATAAACTATTCTGTCGATAAGATAAATATTATTTCGTGCTACATATTGCAAGTAGTCATGAAGTAATTTGTGATCGGTTTTTAATTTTTCTAGAAAAAAATCAGTTGGGACTCTATATAAGATGGCATTATTTATCGTTTCGTAAACTAAATTTTCAGAATCTCGATTAAAAAATGATCCGCTTTTTGCGAATGTGGATCCTTCTGTAATAAATCCTAAAATTCTTTCACTGCCGTCTTCGACAAAAAAAGTGGCTTTAATGACTCCCTTTTCTAAAAAGTAAACCCATGGTGAAGCATCTTTCGGTCTAACTAATTGTTGACCCTTTTTATAGGTAACGAGTTCACCATGTTTTTTAAAAAAAGCTTGATGATATTTTGAAAATTTAAAAAAATTTAACACAGGACTTTATAACGAATTTAATTATACAGGTTAATTGCAAATAATAAGTTAATATATTTTTGTATAAATAAGGTAAGAATAAGGGATGTATATGGTAATAGAACATATTATGGTAATATAATTTATATTGTGAAAGAAAGTAAAGAGGTCAAAAAAAGTTATTTGAGGTTGTTTGTTACAGGATTTGCAATGGGTACTGCAGATTTAATTCCCGGAGTTTCAGGTGGGACTATAGCTTTTCTATCGGGCATTTATGAGGAATTATTAAAATCCATAAAGCTTGTAACTGGTGACGTACTACGTTTGTTTTTTAAATTGAAGTTTACAGAAGCGATAAAACTTATCCCTTTTAGATTCTTATTACCTCTTGTTGTAGGACTCTTTGGAGCGATTTTTTTATTGGCAAATGTACTTTCGTATTTACTGTCAACATATCCGGTTTTTGTATGGGCATTTTTCTTTGGTCTAGTTTTGGCATCAACAAGGGTCGTAAGTAAAAGAGTTAGTAACTGGGGGATGATAGAAATTGGTGGATTTGTAGTCGCTGCAATCGGAGCATATATTTTAGTAGGATCTGTCCCAGTTGAGACTCCTTCAAGCCTATTGTTCTTCTTTTTGGCAGGAATGATTGCGATTGCTGCAATGATTCTACCAGGGATTTCTGGTTCATTTATACTTTTGCTTTTGGGCAAATATCAGCAAGTTCTGGGCGCCGTTACAAATAGAGATTTTCTTACTTTAATCGTATTTGCGTTAGGAGCAGTATTTGGAATAGCATTATTTTCAAGGGTTTTGACTTATCTTTTCGCAAAGCATCACAATATATCTGTTGCCATTCTTGCTGGATTTATGCTAGGATCTGTAAGAAAAATTTGGCCATGGCAGGAGGTAGTTAGTACAAGAATAAATAGTCACGGAGAAGAAGTTCCGTTAATTGTTAATAATGTTTTGCCCAATAATTTTGATGCGAACGTTATACTAGCATTAGCACTTTCTCTAATAGGAGCTGGGATAGTTTTATATTTAGGAAAATTAGACTTGGTGAAAGAGACAGAGCAAGACCTAACGAAAAAACAAAGGGTTGCTTGAGAAACGATTCCCTGCGTACTGGTTACGAAATCGTGACAGGGCTGCAGCAGGACGAGTTATATCACGATTTATCTGTCGTTTCTACAAAATTCTACTCTTATTGACTTGTATTGCTAGAAATTTTAAGCTTAAGTTATGAACCTTTCTGTCGGTAAGCTTCTTCTTATATTTTTGTCCGTAATGATCGCAACAGGAATAATAATTGCCTTTTTAATTCAGACGAAAAATAAGGAAAGTGTTAGCTCTCAGCGATCTGAGGCAAGGGTTGCAAAGGTAGTGCCAGTTGTTAAGGCAGCAGAGCCCGAGACTGAAGAGTCGACTGTCCTGTCGCCAGACGGGCAGATGTCTATAGTTATGAAAAAAGTGACAAATGAAAATTCATCAGTCTATGTTTTTTCTGTCAACGATGTCGAGACTAACATGAGTGAGGAGATTTATACGACAGAAGGGTTGGGAGAGGAGTTTAGTTTGTCAGCAAACTCTTTTTCTCCGGATAACAGGTATGTGTTTGTGAATCAGGTGGCGAGTGGGTCTGCAACTGCATTAGTATTTAGAACTAGCGGAGAGGAATTTGGGGACGAAAAATATATCGATGTTTTATCGGTGTTTGATAAAAAAGAAACAGGAAACACTTTAATAAAAATCACAGGATGGGACTCATCGACACTTTTGCATTTATTTACTGAAAATGACGGAACAAGTGGTCCATCGTACTGGTTTGAAATACCGTCTGGGGCTGCAATTAGACTTAATAGTAAATGAAAAAGAAATCAAAAATAAAAAACAAAGGATCAAATAAAAATAGGAAATTATTGTTTGTGCTGATTATCGGGTTCATTGGAGTCTTTGGGTTAATTGCCGTTAAAAAGATAAATGAACAACTTAACTTACCGTGTGCTAATACAATAAGTTGCATAAAAGATCTTTCTGGTGAGTACGAAAATGACGTAAAAGCGGTTTTTCTGGGGCGCGAGATTGATGTTCCGCAGAATTTGATAAGTCCTCAAAGCTCGTTAGAAAAAGCTGTATTAGGTAAAACTACTGAGATGAAGCATATCTATGTAGATTTGGAAGCGCAAGCCCTAATGGCTTACGAGGGTAGAAAAAAGGTTATGGAATTTCCAGTTTCCACTGGTAAATGGGGAAGAACGCCGGTAGGTACATTTAAAATCTGGATAAAGTTAGTCTCGACACGCATGGAGGGTGGATCCGGAAACGACTATTATAATCTTCCGAATGTCCCCTATACAATGTTTTATTATAACGATGATGTTGCAAAGTCCAGAGGATTTAGTATACATGGGGCGTACTGGCATAATAACTTTGGATATACGATGAGTCATGGTTGTATTAATATGCGTCCCGTAGACGCAAAAACGCTGTTTGAGTGGGCTGAGCCGGTTTCTGGTGGACATACGACTTATGCAGGAGAAGAGAATCCGGGGACCCTGGTTACGGTTTACGGTAATCCCCTTTAGCATTACTTAAAAAGCAGACTGTTTTAGCTGCAAATTATGGTGCACACCGCCCTGTGAGTGTGGGTGACCATGAGTGTGTTGCGCCTTTTTTTTGAAGTGTAATCTTACGCGAATACCTGTCGCTTAATAATTTTGAAAGTCATAAAAACTATTGAAAGGAGGAGGAAAGAGGTAATGAAAGCATCTATCGGAGTTGCATATAAACTTTTCACAGATTGGCCAAGAAGTGGAAAAAGAACAGGGAGATTATTTGTGTCAATTGGGGTTGCTTTTTTTGCTATAAGTCTATATGATAGTTATATGGCAACTTTAATTGCAACTATATTATTTGGACTAATTATTACTTATTTTGCACTTCAAAATACTGAAAATATTTCGCTTAATTTTCTTAACTATACGATTCCAAGTATCCCGACATATTTTGTAATCATGGGATCACTTTTAATAGGGCTTTTATTTTCTTGGATAGTTAGTCTTGTTAATGGGATATTTACTAGTTTTACCATGCACGGAAAAGACAGTAAAATTAAAAACATTAACAAGGAAAAGTCTGAGCTTACGAAAAGAATTCAGGAACTGGAAATTGAGAATGCAAAACTTGAGACTAAACTTAATGATCGTACTGTTAGTGTGTAATAATAATTCTTTACTTCTTTAATTAACTTACAAGAAATTATTTAATAGGATCTAAGGTAAGTGTTTTACCAATGCAATTTGGTTTTAGAATAAAAACTCCTATAGAGTTTTGCCCGTAAGGATTTTTAAATGTTTGTAGTTTGCTAAAGTATTTATTTAGGCCCGCCTGCTGATCATCACGACTAATGAAGTACAAAGGGTGAATTGTTTGCAAGCAATCAATATTATCGAGTGTATTTATTGGAAAAATCTGTGTGTCCAGGTACCCTGATGTAAATGCTCCTTTTTTGCTTGAATATAAGTGAATAGAACTTTCTGGATTTCCAGCATTAAGAGCAGTAACTACAAGAATGCTACCTTTTTTTGCAGCTTCATGATATAAAAATGAAAGAGTTTCATCTACTCCATATCCAGATGTGAAATTTGTAAGATAGCCTATTTCTGCATGGCGAGTAAACTGAGCACCAAAAGAGATGTAGCGATTTGGTGAAGAAATTAATAGTACCAATAGAAAAGCCGGAATGAGTAAAGAACTAGACAGAAGTGACGTAACAAGTAATTTCTTTTTGTAAAAATAAAAAATGAAGTATGAACAAAAAATAGTGAGCAATGGAATAAACGAAACTATGTATCTTTGCGATGTGTTTCTGGTAACTAGACTTAATATTAGAAGAGAAATTAAAAGCCAGTAAAGTAAGAATTTATGTTTGTGGTTTTTATTTCGAAATACTAAAAAGACACCAATTATAGAAAAAATAAATACAATAGGCGTAAAAAAGTAAAATAAAATTTCGATATTTCCCAAAATATTATTCATCCAAATATTAAATGGGAAGCTAAGTAGTTCAGAGAGAGTTAGAGAATATTGGACATTCTTATTAAGAGTCTCCCAAAATTGTGGATTAATAAGAACTAACAAATTTATTCCTATAGCAATAGGGTATGGCAAAAATAAATTTTTATATATTTTTCTATTTTTAAAAGCATGCAAGAATATAATAATAGTATATGTTAGAGCAAAAATTGCACTTGAAGACTTGATCATTAATCCAGTTCCTAGGATAATACCGGTAAGAATTGCATATTTATTTTTATTAGTTTCAATTAACCTATAAGTGGTATAGGCTGCCCAAATGCCAATTGCTGAAATACTACTCTCCATAAGTGCTTGTCTGTCGTAGAATGCAAATATAGGGATTAGGATATAAAGTACGGATGACAGTATTCCAATTTTTTGATCGAAAATCTTTTTGCTTAAAAAGTATATTCCTATTAGTGTAAATAGACCAGTTATTATCGATATGATTCTTCCTGTAAATAATGGATCAGGAAGTAGTCTTGAAAATATTCCGTATACCCACATCAGTAGGGGTTGTTTGTTGTCCTGCAGGGAGAGGTAAAGATCTTCGTTTGGGGTAGTCATTCTCCACCCCCAGTCGAGATAAATTGCTTCATCGTTAAAGATAGGAAGGAGAGTAAGATTTGGTAGCCTAAGCAAAAAGTAGAAAATGATTATAATTAATATAATTCGATTTCTTTGAATAAGTTTTTTCACTGAATAAAAAAATTCTATCTGATTTTATATATTTACTCAACAAAAATGTTTTATTTAAAAACGTTTATTAGATTTCTATAACATCTCCACCAATTTTATCTATAAAAGATTTATCGTGAGAGATATATAAAATTCCCCCCTGGAATTCTAAAAGTGAATTCTCAAGTTCTTCAATAGATGGTAGATCTAGATGATTTGTGGGCTCGTCAAGAATTAAAAGGTTTGGCTTATTTGCAAGTAATTTTATGATTTGAAACCTTGCTTTTTGTCCTCCTGAAAGATGTTCAATTTTTTGTTTCTCATCGATTTTAGGATCGAAAAGATATTGAGATAACGTGCTTTTTATCTTCATATCATCAACTGGGATATTATTCTCTTCATAAACGTGGCGGATTGCTTCCCCAAGAGGCATGGATAAATATTTGTGGCTTATTTCCTGTTCGTATTCACCAATTCGTAGTATAGTTCCACATTTTATATCGCCTTCAAAGATTTTTGCTTTTGGAGTTTCATTCTTACTCAATGAGATAATTGTTCTAACGAGTGTGCTTTTCCCAGCCCCATTTCGTCCCTTAATAAATATCCTGTCGTTATTTGCGATTCTAAAGCTTATGGAATTAAATATCGGTTTTTCGTATCCCAAAGACAAATTAGAAACGGTAATAAGTTCACTTGCGCGCTGTTTTTCAGTATGAAAAGCAATATTTATATTTTTTTCTTTGAACTTGTCATACGACTCAGATACTTTTTTACCTAAGTTTTCAGTTGATTCCTGGTCTATCCAGAATGACGGCTTTTTAGTTTCGGATAGTATTTTTTCATATTCTCTAAGCCATTTGTCATATCTGGTTTTCCAAGCTTTGCTTTTTGCTCTCATCCTATTTCCCCATTCGACCCTTTCTTTGGCGTCTTTCAATTTCTGGAGTTGATTCTGGTAGTGCATAACAGCACTGGTTGTATTTGTTGTATTTTGTTTTATGTAGCTGTCGTAGTTGCCTTTAAACTGGTGAATTTTTTTATCTTTTAGTTCAATTATTCTGTCTACTGATTGCAGTACATCACGATCGTGAGTCACTATTAACATGCTTTCAGTAACCGTTAGCATCCAAGAAATAAATTGGTCTTTACCGCGGTAATCCATGTGATTTGTTGGCTCGTCAATAAGCAGTAAATCAGCTGAAGAGTACATCATGCGGGTTAGTTCTACAAATCTTTTTTCACCACCAGAAAGAGACACCAGGGGACTTATCGCTTTTTCATTTGTGATTTGAAAATCATCAAGAGTTGCTAGTATTAAATCCTTTATATAATAGTAGCCGTTGTCGGAAAAATACTCGACCGCTTCTGAATAAAGATGTGTGTCTGTGTGATCACCGTCCTCAAATTCTTTTAAGACCTTTTCATATTTGGAATAGTTAGGGACATTTTTGAGTATGTAGCTTAAGGCAGACTGGGTGTTATCGGTCAAATGTTCCTGACGTGTTAAGATTACTTTTAAATTTTTTTTAGTATCTATTTTTCCTTCATATTCTCTATCGTCTCCTGAAAGCATTTGAAGAAGTGTAGATTTCCCTTGGCCATTGCGGCCGATTAAAGCTATTTTTTCATTATTTTCGATAGTAAAATCGAGGTCATTAAAAAGATTTTTTGCACCAATTGATTTTGATAGATTTTTTACACTTATTAACATAAGTGTATAGTATAACATCTTGAGGGATATTAAGGGTGGAATAAGTTTAATTGCGTGCTCAGGTAAGACACAAACCGTTGCATTTGAGGTAATAGAAATATATAAGCAACTACTAGGAGAAAAGATCTAGCGGCTAAATCTAGGCTTTATTAAAGCTAAAATTTTATTTTTGTATTTAATAAAAGTTGCAACAATAAGTGCTAGAAGTACAAGTAGAAGTGGTACATAATTTACAAAGCTGCCAGTTTCACTTTGGACAAGAGAATTAGTATTGTTTCTTGGAAGAATTCTAAGAAAACCAGCTGCATAAATTTTGCCTGGTATAAATTGTTGGTTTTCAGATAGACTTGTTAGGTCAAATTGATAGTATCCTGCATTTTCAATATTAAATTCAGCAGAAAAGTTGGTTATATCTCCCGGTGCTAAATTAAGTGGGCCTAAGTTTATTGTTTTAAAGGGGGCTTGAGTGTCGTTCCCAGACTGATGACTGTTATAAAGTGTTTGCTCAGAAATAGACTGTTCGGGGTTGGAGTTTTCAACTTTCCACAATTTTAAATAGAGGTTATTAGAGATTGAGTTTGTATTTCCTTCTGGATTTTCTATTTCGAAATTGATTGTTATATTTTCGTTTTCAAAGTAAAATTCGGGAGGAGTGTTGTAAATCGGAGAATTTACTTTTCCCGTGGCGCCATTTGTAGTATTTGGCCATTCGTTAGAGTATCCAGCTCCATACCATGCAGATGCAGGATTGATCTGAAAAAGTATGATGATAAGAAATATCAGGACAATTATTACCTTCATAATTTAAATTCCAGTAATACTTGCAACATTTTTTGCTGCATTTACGAAAAACTTTTCAATTTTTCCAGTTAGTGCTTTGTCGGCTCTTCGAATTTTTACGATCGCTTTTTGATTGCTGTATAGCTTGTTGGCAAATTCCGCATTCTCTAGACTCGCATAGTAAAAAGTATTTCCTTGCTTGTCTGTAACCGGCAGTCTTTTTGATAGAACAATCGGCTCACTAAATGTTTCGTTTTGGTTAGTTAAGTGAATAGAATCAAAACTCTCAAGTTCCTTTTCTGTATTTACCTGGATTTTTATTACCGTATTTTCAATTGGGTGTAGTGTAATAATCGTTTCTTGAGGCTTTATGCTACTTTTTTCAGCAAGATTTTTTGTAAATACAACGGCATCTGTTGGGCTTTTTATGAATACTACATTTTCGGATTCGTCATAACTGTAAAGATCAGAGTCGATTTGTGTTATATCATTTTCATCCAGTATATTTATTTTGGCTATTGTTTGATTTTTTTTGACTAACTCACCTTCTTGAACATTGAATTGGGCTATGGATCCAAAAACAGGAGAGCTAATTACAAGTTCTTTAGTTTCTACGGTAGCTTTAAGTTCCTCTATCTGCCTACTTTGCTCAATTTTTTGCATAGCAAAGAAAAGCACAGCAAGGCTTAGCGGCATAATTATAATGAGAAGAATTATTTCTTTAAGTATTTGTTTCATATTTTAAACAGTTTGGAAGTTGACATTTTTTACCCATTTTTTACTTACTGATCTTTTTTTATTAACTACAGATAAATAGCTGTTTATAACTAAATAAATAACTGTAATAGTATTTACTGCCATCCAGAATGCATATAAAAGTAATGTACTTTGGAGTACTATTAAGTCGGCTGCAAATAAATAGAGAATTGCTACAGTTGTAATAAGATATGGAAAGAAAGGTGCTACCAATTTGGTAACCAAGTCTGAAGAAGCAGTATTGGTTGTTTTCCAGTTAAAGTTCCTATTAAGTATTGCTGCTGTAATCGCTCTTGTATAAGGAATATAGCAGAATAAGCCAAGCGCAATGCTATTTAATAGATTTTTTTTCACTATGAAAGAATAGAAAGCAAAATTGGCTACAAAAAACATACTATATTTGCCAACCCACTCCCAGAAGTAGTCAGGGTTAATAGCAGAAGAATTGAAGATAATTGCAAGGAGTGGAGTAACTAGATAAATAAAGATTACTATGCCTGAAAGATAAAATAAGTTTGAGAAAAAGTACTGTATTCTTTGATCAAAGGTGAGATTTTTATTTAATAGTGTATTGTTTCTAAAAAGCATCATAAGTCCACCTTTTGACCATCTAAATTGTTGGTTGAAAAATGAAATTATATTTGTTGGGGAGAGACCTACTGCCAATTCTTCATTTAGATAGAGAGTTTCAAGCTTTATTTCATGTAGTCTTAAAGATGTATTTACATCTTCAGAGTGATCAATTTTTGGAATTCCCCCAATACCATCAAGGGCAGATTTTCTGTATATTACATTTGTACCTACGCAAATAGCGCTATTTTGAATGCTTTTTGAAGGCATTATGTAGTTGTAAAACAAGTTTTGAAAGTTCTTAAATCCCTTAGAAAAGAAATTATCTTCGTTGTAATATACTTGAGGAGTTTGAACTAGTGCGATCGACTCTTTTACAAAAAGTGGTAATGTTTTTTCTAGAAAAGTTTTCTTTGGAACGAAATCCGCGTCAAAAACTGCAACAAACTCTTCTTTTATAATACTTAGTGCGTTGTTTAAATTTCCTGCTTTATTAAAAGCGCGATCTTTTCTTTTTACATATGAAATGCCCAAGGTTTTAGCAAGAAGACTTAGCTCGTCGCGCTTTCCATCATCGAGTAGGTATACTTTCTTATTCCCTTTCATTTCAATAGCAGCAAGTAAGGTTTTTTTAATAATTTGTAACGGCTCGTTTACTACAGGAATAAGAATTGCAACACTCTTGTGCTTAAGATGTTCTCCTTTGTCTCTAAGATAAGTTATTTCCATATAATACTTACCTTTAAATAGTTCAAAGAAAAGACAAGAAATCCATGTGTAGCTAAGAAGAATTATGGTTAGTGTGTCCGCAATTAGAGCTAATGCGTACAGCAGAATATTATCCGCGTGAAGTGGATTAAACAAAAACTGTGCATAAGATATATTTGCATAAATGGCAAATATAAATAAAGCGAGTCTAATAAAGCTTGAATGCTGCATGGAGGAGATTCTACTATATGAGTCCTATAATGTCAATCTATAGGATACAATACTACCGCCTATTGTACATCAGATAGTAAATATAAAGAGACTGGGGGTTATTTTCTTGAAAGTTGTCCCTTGTAAGGCTTTGCGCATTAGGTTCTGAGAATGATTTCCACATTTCCATAAGATCTCCCCACGGGGAAAGGTAATTTCCTCCACTATTTAAAAAATCGTTTTCATACTTATCATAGGGCATTATTTCAGCTAGGTATATGCTTGCAGGTGTAAAAGGAAGGAGTTGTATTCCATAAATCATATTTGGATTACTGCTAAACCATGTAGAGAAGTCTACCTTTCCTCCCCATACTATTGATGCAATTTGGTGGTTATAAGGTTCTTGGTAAACTCGTAAAGTATTAAACCAATAGTATTTCGTAGAATTTAGTTCTGAAGCGAATAAAAATGTTGCATAATTTTCTAACTTCTCATTATTTGTTATTTTAGCCCAGAGATAAAGTGAATACCATGCATTTAAAGCTTCAGATGTTGACTCCTGGTTATTACCGTCAAAAAAGTCAGCATATCCCGATGCCCAAGAATGACCTTCATAAGGGTCAAAGTTTCTTAAAAATGGGTATTTTGAACTTTTTCTATCAGAAGTTGCTATATCATTTACCATCTCATTTATAATCGGCTCAATCTCGGAGCGAAGTTGAGGATTCTCTTTTAAAAGGACAGCAGCAGTTCTGATAAAATAACCGTAGTGGAAATGATGGTCATTTAGTTCATTATTTCCAAATTCACTGTTTTTTGCGATTAAGCTTGTTTTTTCAGGATTGTATTCAAAGTTATTTAGGCTGTCTATAAAAACTGGACTAACAAAATTCACTAATTCTTTTTTTACATCTGACAATTTTGCGACATCTGCTAGCTGTATGAGGGTAGAAATTTTACCGAAATAAGTACCTAAGAAGTAATTCTGGCTTTCTGGTATTGGACTAGAGAGTATTTTTGATGCGTCAAGTCTGACTTGTGATGCTAATTCCACAGTATTTGAAATATCAGGAAATGAATCATTGAGGTTGGGTGTCGGAAGAGTTGTGGTGAATGAGTTAGCTTTAATTAAGTCCATATTTCCACGAAGAGTGCTATATGAACCAAGTATGTCGGTTTTTTCTGTTAGATTATTTATTTGGTGAGGGAAAAGAGCAAGTAACGTGGTGCCGGAATCTGTGATTGCTGAAAAAGTGGTTTGTATGTTATCAGATATATTAAATTCTATACCTGTTGCTGTAATTGGATTATCGGCAATTTCTAGAAAATTACTATAAAGTTTTTTATCGGGGAGTAGTGCTATAAAGACCTCATCTGCATATAGTTCAAGAGAATTATTGTTAATTTTTATACTGTCTCCATTTTTAGGGTAAATTAAGTAGTTATGATTTCTGGTAGATAAAACAAAAGGCGTTGTGTCAAATGTATCGTCTTTTGTTTCGTCATTTTGATTACTAGGATAAATAGAAAATGGGTGCGGGAGGGTAATAATTAAATTATTATTTGAAAAAATTGTCGTATGGGGTATGCCATGGCCTATTAAAAAATCCATTTTATTATTTCTACTGTTTAAAGAAGCCTTAATGCTCCAATCAGAAATTTCCTCAATATCTTGAGAGGTAAAGTCTTCTTGTGTACCTATCGTAAAATCTTCTACATATGGAGCCGCTATACTGTCTTTTGTAGCTGAAATTTCCGGATAAGAAAAACCTAGCCCTTTTTCTGTAAGTCGGTAAGCAAGTGGGAAAGTATATAGGGGTTGAGACGGCAGCTGATTATAAAGACTACTAAACCATTGGTTAGAGTGGATAGTTTTGGTTGTATGGTTATACATTGAACTTTTTCCAAAGAACTCTTCAATAAGACTTTGTGGTGTATTTTCAGTTTTGAACATAAAAATTAAAACTAGAAGAGTTATTGATACTAGAATAGGTATTAAAAGCGTGCGAATAATATGAGGCATAAGCTGTATTATCTAAAATTTAAGCCCAAATAGCAATTTTAAGCATGAAAAAGACGCCTTTTGAGTCGGTTTGATTCGACACCTTTTTATATTTATACTTGAATTTGTAGCGTAACAAATGCTTTACTAAGAGTGTAAGAAAATGAGAAAAATATTGCTTTTTATCCTTTCCCTAGTTTTCCTCTCTACCGGTTTTACTGGACAGACCAGTGCTGCGACTTCTATCTCTTGGACACAAGCAGATGTTGCGGGTGGTACTAATCAATGGTGGAGAGCTGCAAGTATAAGCTCTGACGGTTCGGTAATTATTGCAGCGACACTTGGAGGTAGGATTTATCTCTCAATAGATAGTGGAGACAACTGGTCTGAGACTCAACCAGCCGGAGATACTGATGAGGACTGGTATTCAACGGCGGTTAGTGCTGACGGTCAGACGATTTTAGCAGGAGCAACTACTGGGAGGCTTTACTTATCAATAGATGGTGGAGACAACTGGGCAGAGACTCAACCTGTCGGAAATAGCGATGCGTCATGGGCGACGCTAAGCATTAGTGATGATGGGCAAATAATTCTTGCGGGTAATTACGGGGGGAGGCTTTACTTATCAATAGATGGTGGAGACAACTGGGCAGAGACTCAACCTGCTGGCAACAACAATGAGTGGTGGTACACATCTGATATGAGTAGCGATGGGCAGTTCATGATCGCCGGAGTTATTAATGACGGAAGGATTTATGTCTCAGCAAACGGGGGAGACTCATGGGGTCAGACGCAGCCCGCAGGTAATAATGATGCTAATTGGTATGGATCTGCGATAAGCGATAATGGGCAGACGGTTTTGGCTGCCAATTCTGGTGGAAGGGTTTTTCTCTCCGCAAACGGTGGCACTAATTGGGCGGATCAAGAGCTTGGCGGAGATGTAAATGAGTCTTGGATGTCAGTAGGTATGAGTGATGATGGAGAGGAAATGATTGCTACAGCTCAATTTGCAGATGTATTTACATCATTTGATAGCGGGGAAACATGGGAGGTAACTCAACCCGCAGGGGACGGTTCTATGAGATGGTGGCCGTCAGATGTTAGCGGTGATGGTACTTCATTTATAGCGGGCATATATGGAGGAGGTTTGTATGTCGGATCGCTTGTTATAACAAATCCTGCGACTTCCTCAGCGGGTTCCGGTTCTGGTAGTTCTTCTTTAGGATCTTGCACTGAGGCAATGCCGGTCTCTGCGCCGGATCTTTTTAGTGTCTCATCTCAAGAATTATCAACAATACTTAATTTTGTGCCTGTTTCAGGATCTAATACTTCTTATGTAATAAGCTACGGCTTTGACGCAAATGCAGATCTTTTTGCATCATCATTTGATTATTCGGGTACAGATGTAATGTCATATTCTGTAAATCATCTTTTTCCGGGAACTTGGTATTTCAAAGTCCGAGGGCAAAACGGATGTATGCCAGGAGAATGGTCGGAAGTCAAAAGTGTAAGAATCCTCTAGAATTTTGTCTTTTATGGATATAGGTGCATTTGCAAATTATTTTTGTATATCGTTATACTAGAATTGTGAGAAAATTTTCCCTAACATTTTTATTGGCTCTAATTATCACCCTTTTTTCAACTACTACTGTTTTTGCTGCTGTGACTTGGGAAGAGACGCAGCCTGGAGGGGACACTATTAAGTCTTGGGCGTCTTCCGCTATGTCAAGTGACGGTGAGATTATGATTGTGGGAAACCAAGATGGGGGAATATACATATCAACGAATGGCGGTGGTAGTTGGACGGACACCGACCCCGGTATATTTCCTCCGGACAATTATAATTGGTACACCCTTGCAATGTCATCCAATGGACAGACGATTTTAGCAGGTACTTATAGTGATAGAGTGTTTTTGACAACAGATGGCGGAGACAATTGGAGCGAGACGCAACCCGCGGGAGATATAGGTGCAAACTGGATTACAAGCAGTATGTCTTCCGACGGCGAAGTTATGCTTGCCTCAATTGAGGATGTGGGCGTGTACATGACAACCGATGGCGGAGACAATTGGTCCGAGACGCAGCCTGCCGGGGACGTGGATAGTTCGTGGTATACGGCGATATCATCAAGCGGAGAAACAATGCTAGCCGGCCAGGGTTCCGGTAGGCTTTACAGGTCAACAAATACCGGAGGAGCGTGGTCAGAGATACAGCCGGCAGGTGCTACTAATAAGGCGTGGACTGTTGTGGCTATGTCATCAGACGGGGAAGTGATGCTTGTAGGCGAGAGCAATGGGAGGTTGTATCTGTCAACCGATGGCGGAGACAATTGGTCCGAGACGCAGCCTGCCGGGGACACTGATAAGTTTTGGACTTTCAGTTCCATGTCGTCTGATGGGCAGGCAATACTTACAGGAAATTCACAAAGGCTGTATTTTTCCAGTAATGGAGGAGATGCGTGGTCGGAAACACGTCCTGCTAGCGATACAAATATGCTGTGGCAGATAGGAAAAATATCCCCTGATGCACAGGTTTTGCTTGCCGGAGTTTATGATGGGAGACTATATTTAGGTTCAAATCTGCCCCCGACCCCAAACTCTACATCGAGTAGTGGCGGGTCAGCTCCGGCGCAATCATGTACTGATGCCATGCCTATGAATTCACCTGATTTGTTCAGTGTCACCCCTCAGGGCTTATCAACTGTCATTAATTTCGTACCTGTTAGTGGCAGTAATTCTTCATATGCCATAAGTTATGGATTTGATACAAATGCTGATCTATTCGCAACATCTTTTAATTACTCGGGTACTGATGTAATGTCTTATTCTGTAAATTACCTTTTCCCCGGCACGTGGTATTTTAAAATTCGCGGACAAAATGGATGCATGCCGGGCGAATGGTCGGGAGTCAAAAGTGTAAGAATCCTCTAACAGTTTGATATAATTACTTCTATGAACTTATCTGTTGGGATAGTAGGTCTTCCAAATGTGGGCAAATCAACTTTGTTTAACGCTTTGCTTAAAAAGCAGGCGGCTTTGGCTGCAAATTATCCTTTTGCGACGATTGAGCCCAATACCGGAATAGTTCCTGTACCTGACGAAAGGCTTACAAAGCTTTCGGAAATCACGAAAGACGAAGAGGGTATGGCAGAGCTTCCACCTATAAAAAGCGCACTTATCGAATTCGTAGATATCGCAGGACTTGTAAAAGGAGCGAGTATTGGTGAGGGACTCGGCAACAAATTTTTATCTCACATCCGTGAAGTAAAAGTAATTGCTCATGTGGTGCGGGTATTTGAAGACGCGGACATTATAAAAGAAGGCGCAGTAGATCCAAAATCTGACTATGAAACTATTCGTTATGAGCTTATGCTTTCTGATATGCAGACGCTGGAGAATATAAATGAAAAGAGCTTGAAGTTAGACAAGGTAAAAGGGTCAGCAGTGGCAAAGCTTAAAATGGTTTTATCTGGTGGGCAGAGTGTAGCGAGTGCGAATCTAACACCTGAGGAATACGAAAGTATAAAAGAATTAAACCTTTTGTCTCAAAAGGAGGAGATCATTGTTTTAAATGTGACAGAGGATGATTATTCTGAGTCTAAGATGAAAGAAATTATTTCGACTTATTCAAAACTTTTAGAATTTGATGAGTCTCAATTTGTAGTAATCTCTGCAAAAATTGAATCAGAGCTTGCGAGTCTAAATCCGGAAGAACAGAAAGAGTATTTAAGTGAGTTGGGGGTAGAAAAGTCAGGACTTGAGAGACTTATTCAAAAAGCTTATGAAAAGTTGGGGTTAATTTCCTATTTGACATGTGGTGAAACAGAGGTAAAAGCCTGGACTATAAAAAATGGCAGCAATGCAGTAGAGGCAGCAGGAGAGATTCACACTGATTTTATGCAGCGCTTTATAAAGGCAGAAGTCGTATCCTATGATGACTTTGTGACGTTAGGCGGGTGGAAGGGTGCACGCGCACAGGGAAAAGCACGGATGGAAGGACGTGACTACGTCATGCAGGATGGAGACGTGGTAGAGTTTAAAATAGGAAGGTAAATTATGACAGAAATTCAAGAAGGTGCCATTGGTTCAGAGTCAGCAATTTTTCCGGAAGTGGAAGTCACATTTGATCATAAGCAAGTTCTTACTATGGCAAGGTTTTTAAATGCTGTAGTGTCTTTCGGTATAAGCTCAGGAGAGCGAAAAGAGAGTCGAAATCCTGGTGAAAAAGAAGATGCTATAGAAGAATATCAAAGGGTATTTATGATTGAGTCAATGAAACCTGAAAAAGTGTCGCAAGTAAAAATCTCCAAAAATAGCGTGGATGAAATGAGCAGTCAGCTTATTAAATTAAAAGCTGGGCAGAGACTAACAGAAGAGCAAGAAAAGGAATATCTTATTTTTTTTGCAGATCTTTCTAAGCGAGTTATAGCAGCAGAAGAAGAAATAGTAAAAAAAGCTAAAGAGAATGCCCTTTATTATTCTGGGGGATGGACTGTACGAAAATCATTGGAACTTAAAAAGAAGAAAGGAATACCATATGAGTAGTAGAAATCTATGAAAGACTGCATATTTTGTAAAATCGTAAAAGGAGATATTCCAAAAGAATTTAAATACGAAGACGATGTCCTGTTGGCATTTGATGACATAAATCCTGCAGCACCAATTCACTTATTAGTAATCCCAAAAGATCATATAGCCGACTTTTTTGAAGTAGACGATGAAAAAATATTTTTGGCGATTACAAAGGCTTTAAGGCATCTGATAGAAAAAACTGGATTAAAAGACAAAGGGTACAGGATAGAAGTAAATGGCGGAGGCTCTCAAGACGTGTTTCATCTTCATTTTCACCTCTATGGTCCTCGAAAAAGAGGGCAGGTTCATTAGGAAAATTTTCTCCGAATTAAAATTGAAATAAGATTAATTATTTATTGTGGGGAAAAATGGTGGCGCGGGAGTTGGGGGTTAGCCCAACTCCCGCTAGACAAAGCGGGCGCCCTAGTGGGTCAGAGGTAGCGCTAGTAGCGCTAGTCTTACCCTTCGGACGGTGCTATTATTTTTTCAAATCAGCCGGCTTATTCTAGCCGACTGCTCGGTGCGGACCCTTGCGAGTCATGTAATGCTCCTTTCGTGCTTCGAGCGGCAAGACGTGCCGCGGTTAAATCGAGGACGATTCGTTTCGCCTGTTCGGCGGATGATTACGATCCAACTGGATTTCCCTTCTAGGCTTATTTGCCCTTCTTTTTGCTCTTCTTCTTATCCTTCTTGGACATGAAGATACCCTCCAACTGAATGGTGACTGGGCGATTTCGCCATGAAAACGCCTCAGACATGCCTCAAGCTATGGTTGAGCTTCAGTTAAAAGCAGGGTCCAGCGATTCATCGTTAGAGTTTTGCCTTCATTGAAGTCATAAAACTTGAGGCGGCGCCGGCCTGGCTAGGCCGCGTCGGCCGCGTCGGTTTCGTTCATCGAGTCAAGAGGGGTGCCATGCGTGGCCGCGACATCGTTGTCGGGCTTCATGGTTTCGGCCGTGATGTGGCCGCCGCCGATCGTCTCGCTGGTCTCGCCGAGTGGCAAATCGTGGATCTTTTCCGTGATTGATTGGTTCTGACTCATGGTGTGATACCTCCTTGGTTCACAGAATTGTGTCGGTCCGAAAGGGTCGGACTCCCAAAAATCGTACTGAGCTTATTAGAAAAAATTTCTAATCGAAGCTCGTGATACGCACACCGGACAGATAGTCCGTAAATAATAGTTTCCGCTTTGTTAAAGATCGCTTCTTCAATCTGCACGTGAGTGCAAACAGAACGCGATATTATCACAATTGTTATGCGTTGTCAAGTATTATGGGATAGTAAATTAGTTGGCTAAACTCATAATTATTGAGTATTTCTCTCTGGGGTAAATTCATCATAGAGTAGGGTGCCATTTACTACAGGTAGATTTAAAGCCCTATTATAATCCTCTTGGGTTTTAATATTTCCTATTATGACAAATGCATCGGTTAGATAATCGGAATTTACTTCAGCAGATCTAAAGTCTGTTAATGCGCCTTTAGGACCGTTGATTGCCTTAAATCTTTCCCAAGACTCGATACCCATAGGTACATCGAGCCAATTTTGTGGGTTTGTGTCTATTTCTCTACCGTATTGTATTAAATTACCGTATTTTTCCATTTGTGCGTGCATCATAAGCTTTACATCATATTTGTTCGCGAGTCTTATAAGTTCTTCCACATGGGAATGGTTAAATGCGCCTTCATTAAATTCCCCAAATAAGCCGATGCCTGCTCTTGATGCTTCTTGCATGATTTCTTCAAGTGTATTAATTTGAGGCATAAATCTGAGTATGGATGTTTTACTATCATAATCTAGAACTAGTTCTCCAAAAGCATTAAATATGGTCTTAGCGTGAGTTGCGACCATTTCTTCATTTATAAGTTTAAGGTTAAAATCGGCAAAATCTGCGCCAGATCGGTCGGCTTCTTCTATATCATTTAGATTGTCTCCAGCACCGTGTCGTATTGTTATAAATTTGCGACCATCGCTTAAAAGTTCGTGGTGCTGCGTTTGCGTAAATGGCATAAGCGAATTATTATCTGATAATAGTGGGTTAAGTTTTAGGCCATCAGGACCTAAGAAGTCGTGAACTTGTTCACCCGTATTTCTACCAGCAACAACCCCGGCAGCAATAAATGCCGTTCCTGCTGCTTTTTCTATAAATTCTTCTCTTGTAATTGGGCGATTCCAAAAACTTTCTTTACTCATCAGTAATCACGATATTATCTCAAACAGAGTATAAATTGTAAACTTATAGTGTTGCTTTATTTTAATACCAACTTGTACTATAATTAAAGCTTAATCGTCAGGATTTATTCTGAATGAAAAACGAGGGGGTGTTTTTATGGTAATGGTAAAAAAGAGACCTGGTGAATCACCAGACAGCATGATAAGAAAATTCTCAAGACAAGTTATGTCTGAGGGAATTATTCTGGAAATGAAAAAAAGAGAATTTCATCTAAAGCCATCTGTTGCTAGAAAATTTAGAAAAGAACTCAATCGTAAGATGAAAAATATCGTTTAATTTCCTTTTTAATGTCTAATGTAAATGTTCCAATTTATATTGAGAGCAGATATAAAGTTAATCGTAAAAAGATTAAAGAATCTGTTCTGAAAGTACTTTCTGAGCATAGGATAAATGCTTCGTGCGAAGTGAGCGTTGCTATAGTGGGTGGACGTAAAATGCGAGCATTAAATAAAAAATTCAGAAATATCGATAAATCGACAAATGTTCTTTCTTTTCCTCAGCAGGAGGGAGACATGGTCGCTCCCGTTGCGAATGTTTTGTATCTGGGTGATATAGTAATCGCTTATCCTAAAGTAATAGAGGAGGCAGCCCGAGAAAATATGTTCGTGGACGAAAAAGTTCAGGAATTAGTCGAGCACAGCATGCGGCATCTTCTGGGAATACATCATGGGTAGTATAATAAATATTACCAATGTCAAATGACACAAATAATACCAAATCTTCAATAAGCTCTAAATATGATATCCATGAGAGAATTTACAAATTTATAGTAAATGTAATACTGCTAGTAAATAAACTCCCAAGAACATCTTCAAATATAGTGATAATAAATCAAATCTTAAGGTCTTCTACATCTATGGGAGCAAATGACCAAGAGGCTGATGGAACAATCACAAGAAAAGATTTTCTACATAAATTTACAATTGTAAGAAAAGAAGCAAAAGAGACAAATTTTTGGTTAAGATTAATTCTCGATACAAACAATAGTAATTTAACAAAAGAAGCAGGAGAACTAATTCGAGAAGGTCACGAATTAGTTGCTATTGTAAGTACAATTATTAATAAAACAAAGGAGAAGCATTGAATAATTGGTTTTTATTGGTAATATTGGTATGTATTTGTAGTATTTAATATGGTTTTTTATCGTAAATATCGTCCTCAAACAATTTCAGAACTTGATCTTTCAGATGTTAGAGAAAAGCTGACTGCAATTTTAAGCTCTAAAGAAACACCACACGCATTTTTATTTACGGGTCCCAGAGGGCTTGGGAAGACATCAAGTGCAAGAATTCTTGCAAAAGCGATTAACTGTGAAAGTAGGGGGAAGGGTAAAGGGGGAAGCGGAAAGAAAAAAGAACTTGACCCATCACCCTTAACGCTTAACGCTGCCATTGAGCCATGTAATTCGTGTGATATTTGCAGATCCATTACAGAGGGTAGTCATATCGATATTATAGAAATAGATGCAGCTTCAAATCGGGGGGTTGATGAGATACGGTCACTACGTGAAAAAGTAAAATTCAGTCCGTCACAACTGCGTAAAAAAGTCTACATCATAGACGAAGTTCACATGCTTACAAATGAAGCTTTTAATGCACTTCTTAAAACTCTCGAGGAGCCGCCAGGTCATGTTATTTTTATACTCGCGACTACAGAAGCTCATAAAATCCCTCAAACTATTCTGTCTCGCACATATAGTATTAAATTTGAAAAGCCAACTCTATCAGAGATTACAAACTCTCTAAAAAGAATAGTTAAAGGAGAAAATTTGGAAATAGATGAAAAAGCATATCAGAAAATATTTGATTTATCTGAAGGGTCATTTCGCGATGCCTCAAAAATTCTTGAGGAACTTAGCCTAAATTCCGAAGGTAAAAAAATAGATCTGGAGGTTTTGGAAAAAGTTTATAAATCAGGATCCACTCTGTCTCAAGCTGAGAATTTGCTTACGACAATTTATGCAAAGGACATGCAAGCTGGTCTAAAAGTGATAGAGCAAATGGCAAATGAGGGAATAGATTTTAAGACAGTAATAGAGCAGATGGTTGAAAAAATAAGATTAGATTTAGTTTCTGGTAAAAACAGTCAAAGCATAAATGATTTAAAAAAACTTTTAGTGCTTTTAAATGAAGCATATGCAGGACTCAAATTTGCAGTTGTGCCTCAGCTTCCGCTAGAGCTGGCGGTAATTGAGATTTGTTTAATAGTTAATAGTCAAGAGCTAATAGTTGAGGCAGAAAGCAAGAAGCAAGAAGTAAGGGAACAAGAAACAAGAAACAAGGAACAATTAACAAGTAAGAATGAACAAGACGCAAACGAGAATGAGCAAGTATCAAATAGTGATAATCATAAATCAGAGATCGCAAATGCCCAAAGACCAGAGCCCAAAGACCAAAGATCAAAGTCCAAAGATCAAAGTCCAAACGGTGATCTTTTGAGACAGCTTATCGAAATAGTGCATCAGGAAGACAAAAGAATTGCAGCGTTTTTACGAAGCTGTAAGAGCGCGAGTGTGGAGGGGAAAATACTAATTCTTTCTACTCCGTATTCTCTTCACGCAGACAAACTCTCAAAACCTGATTATCGCGAGGTAATACTCAAAAGCGTATTTGATATAGATCAAAATATAAATGATCTGAAAGTAGTTACTGTATAAATTTAGAAAAACCCTCCTTCATTACGACTATGTCGCAAATCCAGAGGGTATTCTTGTGAAATTGTGGAGGGGTTGGTTGAGGTGAATTGATCATGGAGTCAGAATATCTTCCTCTTCATGACCGCAGGCTACACAAACCCAGGTCTTTTCTGTTCCCAGGTACATGTACCCTCCACACTCTGGGCAAATTTTGTCATCCGGAAGATGCTTTCTCACACTTGATCCTTTCGATCCTGTAGCAGCAGCCGCAATAAATTGGGTGGCCGCATTCGAATACGATGCCTGTCCCATCACACAATATGCAATGAGGATTGATCAGAGAGGTCGTTGGTCCCCGGTTCTTTTGCAAACCGAGATCTACGGGCTTGTCATACGACATGATGTTCCTCCTTATGGATTAACTCGACTTGTCCGTCTTTTGTCATTGACAATAGACGTTGGGACAGAACTTTAAGGGTATATTACCCCTCCAGTTTTCCGTGATCACAAGTGGCGTATTGCACTTGGGGCAAAACTGACGTTCGGGTAGAACTTCGCTTTGCGCATCTTGTTCCTCGGCTTCAGCTGCGAGGTCGATCGGGTCGGGCATGGGTGGTTCAAACACAAATCCGCACATGATGCACGAACCATAAGTACCGTGCCAATCACGAGCGACGAGCATCGAGCCCCTACATTTGGGGCAGGTTCTCGGGATTGACGTGTTGGTTGTTCCCATGGTTTTTACTCCTTTATGGCGTCTAGTTTTTGACCTAGACTTGGGCTAAGTAGGTGGGTTGTATACGTCACTTCTTATGATGCGATGTTCAATATGTGAGGTATTTTTAAGATGGCAAGAACTATTATTTCCTACATCTATAAAGTACTCCTTACATTTTAAACAAAACACCTGCTCTACTGTAGCTCCGCATTTTGTGCAAACTATTTCAATTAGATTAGAGTTAAGTTCCTTTTCGGTAGCCAGTTTTTCCTCCTTTATTAGTGGAATTCTGGGCACCAAATAGATATCCAAAATTCCACTAATAAACAATTTCACAAGTTATTAAAGAACATAACTAACTAGAAATGAGACAGCAAATGTCAGAAACTGGTTAATTATAGGATTGTATTATATCAAATGGAGGCAAAAAGTAGTGAATAAATTCTAAAGGACTGAGTGCCACACCGTTTCTTCTGAAACGGTGTGGCACAAGCACGTTGAGAATGGTTCACCCTTGGCGGGCGAAGACGATAACTAGACAGAGTATTGCCCAGCAAAGAATGCCGGCAACTGCGTTGAAAGCTAGGCGTGAACTCTGTTCATCGAAATCAGTGTTGTCCAGCGCAATTTTTCTCGCCAGATTGGCGAGTGCAGGTGTTAAGAAGAGCAAAGTGGGAAAAGAGATCCAGAAGAGCAGCTCTTCTTTTGTAATCATGTATCCTACGTAGGATACAATCGCTGCGATGCACACAATCACGACACTGATGTTGAGTAGGGTGTCGATAAGGTTTGTTTGTCGCTCAGATCGCAAAAGTTGCATTGTGGCTCTCCTGCCCGCAGGCGATTTGGAGGTCCCGCTAAGCGGGACCCAGTGCGTCTTGACGTCTTTTAGTCATGTTGGCTTGGTGAGAGCATCGAGCCCATCGATGACCGGAGTGGCGGTATAAGCCAGTTCAGCTCGATCGATGTAATAGAACAGATGTTGGACGTTCATTTCCTTCCCACATTCACATGTGAGGATCATGGCGCATTTTGCGCAGAATCGAGGCTCTTCTTGATGCTGATGTTCGACATCTCTGTGAGTGAAGATGATACTTCTCTCGCACGATGGGCATGTGATTTGCTTTGTTTCTCCCATGATTTTCCTCCTTCAGGTGGTCGGTTCGGATCCGCCGCATCTTCTCTCAAACTTGAGATCGTCGATGAACCTTTGTGGTAGTCCTTCGATTATGTAGTCGATTTTGCAATCTTTACACAGTGTTGTGCAGTAATTGCCATTGTTGGATGGATTGATGGCAGTATGCGCAATGGTGGTGTACTTGAAACACCAAGGGCATTGTGCGTAAACGTTGCGATCAAGAATGACTCGGCCGTGGTTCATTTCTCACCTTCTTATTGGAATCAGTCAGCCGACTTTATCAGTAGAATGATTCCAATAAGTTTTTAGAATTTATTATCAACGTGCTAGCCGCGCTTTTATTGAATTTAAGCGGGCAAATAATTACAAATAGACTACATAGAAAGCATTTTTCTATTTCATCAATTTATAAGCGTATTATAGCAAATGGTAGTATGAATCATTGATTTGGATTAATTGCTATTATAAAATACATAATGGAGACAAAATTCCCCACATATCCACTAGTAGAACTTCACGCGCATTTAGGTGCATCTATAAATCCCGCAGTATTGTGGCGCATCGCCCAGACCCAGGGCATGAAGCTAGCTACACGAAATTTTTCAGATTTTAAAGAATTTATAACTATAGATAAGTCTAAAAATATGGATTTAAATGCCTATCTTACGAAAATTTATCACACGACACTTGACCCGCTGTCATCTGGGACTTTTGCTGTAGAAGAGGCGTCGTATGAAATCATGAGTGGAGCTTATAGAAATGGGATTAAGACTATTGAGCTGCGTGGTAATCCTATGCGGCATAATAACGAGGGTAAAGCAGACCTGGATTATATAATTCTTGCGATGTTACGCGGCATGGAGCGCGCACTTCTGGAATATCCGGATCTATCAGCGGGAATAATTTTATGTTGTGCTCGCGAGTTTTCTTATGAACAGAACAAAATAATTATCGAAAAAGCTATAAAGTACCATAGACGTGGAGTGGTCGGAATAGATTTTGCCGGAGTGGCAAATCCAAATTTTAAATATAGAGATTATTCTGAAATAGTAAAAGCAGCAAAAGACGCAGGTTTGGGCATTACTGTTCACACTGGTGAGGTACGAGATGCTGATGACATGCATGAGGCACTAAGTCTTAACCCAGACAGGATAGGGCATGGAATACTTTGTTACAAAGATAAAGGTCTTATGAAAGAGCTTTCTGAGAAAAAGATAGTGCTTGAAGTTTGTCCGCTTTCAAATATCGCAACTCATGCTGTAAATGATCTTTCGGAGCTTAAATTAATTCTAAATACATTAATAGAAAATAATGTTTTATTTACTATTAATACTGACTGGCCTGAGATCATTCCCGATGCGCATCTATGGCGACAGTACGTAATGTTAAAAGAAGAAAAAATCTTATCTGAAGAGCAGTTAGAAAACTGTACAAAAATAGCTCAAGAAGCTTCATTTATTAAAAAAAGCGGAATTGAAGCATACCTTTAACAAAGTTAGCAATTAACAATTAACAATTACAAATTAGCATTGAGAATTAAACCGCCAAAGGCGAGCCTCGCCAAAGCGGGAATTAAGAATTAAGAATTAAGAAGCATGAAGTAGGTGTAGGTTGCGAATATTAGCAAAAATTGATAGATTATATGAAGTATTTAGAGAAGAAGGCTTCGTGTTAACTAGTCACAGTTTGATAGATAAATCATCAAACGTGACCCCGTTAGATGCGAAGTTATCTAACGGGGGAGGTGTTAATAAATTATGTTTAATCCAATAAAACAAGCAGGAGAGCTGAATAAACTCAGACAAGAAGCAAAAAAAATTGAAAAGGAGCTTGAGCAAATAGAGGTTCGTGAAGAAAAAAATGATATCAAAGTTAAAGTAAGTGGAAATATGAAGGTTCTATCTATTGAAATAAATGGTGAAGATAGGTCAGACGTAGTTGATGTTTTAAATACCGCTATGAAAGAAGCTCAGAAGAAGGCTGCTATGAAAATGCAGCAGCTCGGAGGAGGACTCAAAGGGCTTCTAGGAGGCTGATTAAAATATCAAATGCCACAAATAATACCAATTTCAAATTTAGAATGATTATTTAATGATTTGCCATTTGTAGTATTGGTAATTATTGGTATTATTAAATCATGTTATTTATCGGGGATTTAAATAATCGTAATTTGTCAGATGCTTTAGGTCAGTCTTTAGGAGTAGGTGTTATTTATCCCGATAAACACGTCTTTGATGACGGTGAGGTGAGAATGCGGCTTGAGGAGTCAGTTCTAGATCAGGAAGTTTATGTCCTTAAATCTACTTCACAGCCAGTAGACACTAACTTTTTAGAACTTTTATTCACAATAGACGCATTAAAAAGATCGGGTGCAAAAAAAGTGACAGCGGTTCTTCCATATTTAGGATATTCACGCGCAGACCATGTATTTCGTGAGGGTGAAGGAGTACCACTAGAGGTTATAATTAAATCCTTAGAAGTAATTGGGCTGGATGAAGCGATAATTATAGATCCTCATACAATAAGAATTTCAGAAATGTTTTCTATCCCTACTCAAATGGAGTCAGCACTTCCTGTATTTGCTGAAAAAATTATAGAGTTAGGGCTAGATCCAAATAAAATTTCCATAGTGAGTCCTGATATGGGTGGAATAAGACGCGTAAAACAGCTTTCTGATCTACTACCTGGATCATTTTATGCTGCAATTAATAAAGATCGTGATCTTGCGACTGGCGAGCTTACTAATTCACAAGTTAAAGAGGGTGAAATCAGAGAAATTTGCATAGTGACAGATGACATTATTTCTACAGGGGGCACTATGGTTAGAGCTGTAGATTTATGCCTTGAGGAGGGTGCAAAAGAGGTTTATATGTTTGCAACACAGCCAGTTTTTGCAGCGGATGCTCACGAAAAATTAGCAAAATCTAAAGCAAGGAGAATTTATGTCACGGATGCTATTCCTGTGCCTGAGGAGAAGATGTTCCCGAATCTGGAAATAATCACTCTTGCCCCACGAATTGCAGGGATGTTACAGCGTTAGAGCTTTTAACCCGTTTTATTTAACTTCAAGTTTTACCTAAAATTATAAGTCTCTTGTTAGGTATTTGACATCTTTATGTCAAGATTGTACGTCTTTCTGAGCGTATACTGCCCCCAATATGGAAAACACAGCAGAAGCAATGGGAGGAGCAGTAACGGCAGTAGCAGATGCAATACCAGTACCTGAGATGTTGATGCCAACAAACACTATAGATATGGGAGACACATTATTAAATACATTTGAATCGTCCGAATTAGGAATTGAAACTAATATGGATTTAGAGCCAAATGAGGATTTCGGATTCGAGCCAGAAGTTGAAGAAGAAATATCAGAGGAACTTGAATCTGAAGCAGAGGATAAAGCACTTGATAGAGCTCGTGAAGAGTTAGAAGAAATTGAGTCTAAAAATAATGAGCCCGTAGAGGTAGAAGATGACACACAAGAAGAAATACGTGGTATTGAAGAAACGATTGCTATGTTGGAGTCCCAGGTAAGAATGCTGGAAGAATCTAAAGGGTCAGCGATTATGAGTTTTGTAAAGGAAGTAATTATGATTGTTGTAAACGATGTAGTTAGGGAGAAGCCACAACCTGCATCCGAAAAGCCACAAAAGATAGACAGGTCTATGGTAAACGCTCAAATTGAAAAATTTAAAAAGCAAATAATGAATTTAAAGCTAGTCAGAACTATGATTCTGCGAAGAAGTGTAGTAAGTGCTCCACAACCTAGCCTTGAAATGGGTGCGGCCTAAAGATATACTTAGGGCATGCCCTTCGGAGACTCAGGGTAAGCTAAATGAGATATTCAAAATTATTCACAAAAACATTAAAAGAAGCTCCTAGTGATGAGATAGCAAAAAATGCGCAGCTTTTGATCCGTGCTGGGTTTATTCATAAAGAAATGGCTGGGGTATATGTTTTTTTGCCGCTTGGAAAACGAGTCTTGGACAAAATTTCGCAAATTGTTCGTGAAGAGATGAATGAAATCGGAGGCCAGGAAGTTCAAATGACAGTGCTGCAACCAAAAGAGTTATGGGAAAAGACAGACAGGTGGGATGACAAGAAGGTAGATAATTGGTTTAAAACGAAGCTTGCAAATGGCACAGAGCTTGGGGTAGGGCTTACTCACGAAGAGCCAATCGTAGATGCACTTTCTGATTACATTAATTCATATAAAGATTTGCCGATTTTTGTATACCAAATCCAAAGTAAATTTAGAAACGAATTGAGGGCAAAAAGTGGTCTGTTGCGAGGTCGTGAATTTATGATGAAAGATATGTATTCACTTGCAAAAAATCAGGAGGAGCATGATGTCCTTTATGAAAAAGCAGCAAAGGCATATACAAAAGTTTATGACAGACTGGGAATAGGTGAATTTACATATAGAACATACGCAGATGGAGGTATTTTTACGAAGCGATTTAGCGATGAATTTCAGACAATTAGCCCCATTGGTGAGGACACTATTTTTGTGGATGAGGAAAAGAAAATTGCTGTTAATAAGGAAATTATGACTGATGAAAATCTGGAAAAACTTGGGTTGAAACGCGAGGATCTGGTTGAAAAAAAAGGTGTTGAGGTAGGGAATATATTTCCTTTAGAGAGTAAATATACAGACGCATTGGATGTTTATTACACCGATGAAAATGGGCAGCAACAGTCGATTATCATGGGATGCTACGGAATAGGTATAAGCAGGCTTGTTGGAATGCTTGCAGAGCACTTTGCAGACGATAAGGGTCTCTCTTGGCCACAGTCGGTGGCACCATTTCAGGTGCATCTAGTTGGGCTTTGCGAGAGAGCAAATGACATATATGAAAAGCTTATAGAGTCTGGAATTGAAGTTTTTTATGACGATAGAGATGTAAGTGCTGGTGAGAAGTTCAATGATGCAGATTTAATAGGAATACCGAATAGAATTGTCGTTTCGGACCGTCAGGAAGAGGGAAAAGTCGAATTCAAAAAAAGGAATGAATCAGAGTCCTCTGTGTTAGATTTGAATGATTTTATAACTCAAATAAAAAATTAGTTAAATGGTTTGAAGAAAAATACTACCCAGAAAAAGATCCAAGCTGCAAAAAATACGCCCAATAGAACTATTACAAGAATTTTAGACATACCTTTTTTTTCAGCGTTTGCGATGATAGGATTTTCAGTCGGTTTTGCTTCTTTTCCCATAGCAAAAGATTTAACACCTACAGAACCTTGAAGCGGTCTAGGAGGTGATGATGTGAGAAATGGCGCAGTTTCAACGGGTGGTGTTGCTGATTGAGTGGGTGAAGGAGCGATGGGTTTTGGCGGAATAGGATTTGAGCCAGGTGTTGAGAGCGGATCTGGCGCCGGGCTTGTAACTGGTGTAGGAGGTGAAGTTACTGCTGCGGCAGGGGGAGGAGTAGCAGTAACGCCTTTTGCAGGAGTATTCATGACTCTGTCATAAATTTGCTTTAGGTCAGGCGAGAGGTCTTGATTTGGTTTCCCGGAAGTTGGCATATATTCATATTAGTTTTCTTTGCGCCTTGTTGTCAAGGGAGTTCAAATGAAGTATACTAAAAAACTTCAATGAAACATATTATTACCCACAAATCACCTGATCTCGATGCAATTACTTCGAGCTGGCTTATTTTGCGTTTTTTACCTATGTGGGAGGATGCAAAGGTTATATTTGTTTCTGCAGGTGAAAAGACAGAAGGGAAGTATGAAGAGCAGGGTGAGGCTATAGAAATGGTAGATGGAATTGAGACAATTCATGTTGATACAGGATTAGGAAAGCTAGACCACCATCAGACGCAGGATAATAATATCTGTGGAGCAAGTCTTACATTTGAGTATGTTCTTTTAAATGAAGAATCTTCTTTAAATCGACATGACACAAAAAGAGAAGCTGTAAAAAGAATTGTCGAGCTAGTTATTGATGACGATCACTTTCAGGAGTTTTATTATCCAGATCCCGATCATGACAGATATGATTTTTCGCTTCGTGGGATTTTATCAGGTTATAAATTAATGTATCAGCATTTGGATGACAAAATTGCAGAGAAGGTATTTGAGGAGTTAGATGCATTACTACACTCATTTGAAGCAAAAATTTGGGCTGAGAATGAAATCAAAGAAAAAGGCATAGAATTTGAAACAAGATGGGGCAAGGGACTAGGAGTTGAGACACTAAATGACGCGGTATTAAAATTGGGTCAATTGCAGGGGTTTCCAATAGTAGTACGAAAAGATCCTAATAATGATTATATTAGAATTAAAGCAAAGCCCACTGAAAGAATTAAGAATCAAGCCGTCAAAGGTGAACCTCGTCAAGGCCGGGAATTAGAAATTAAAAATGATAGTGATGATATAGACCTAACACCTGTTTATGAAAAAATAAAAGAAAAAGATACAGAGTCTACTTGGTTTTTGCATATAAGCAAAAAAATGTTACTAAATGGAAGTAGTAAGAATCCCGATATGAAGGGGAGCAAATTAACGCTTCAAGAAATAATTGAGATTATAAAATCCGTTTAGGCAGCAGTTAGCTGGAGAATCTCTATATTATTGCTAGTTATTCCGTTAACACCATCATCACAGAGTCCTGCTGCTATGCCGTAGTTGTCTGCCGGGTATGCGAGGACATAAAGTCCGCATCCTTTTTTATACCTTTCAACTTTTGCTTTATCTAGTAAGTCAAGGCGAGCTGATACACCCGAATTTCTGAATCTTTCACCATTCTCAAGTCTTATTTCAAATTCTCTTTGTTTTTCTTCAGAATTTAGAGTGTAGAGTAGTGTGTGCGGTGACCCTCTTAATTCGTCAAGCAAATTGTGGTGTGGGGTTGAAATGAATGAACCTTTAGGTAAAACTCTGCTTGTTTTTTCTGCAACTTTAGGGTCATTACTTTTGAGGTCTAAATTTATTTTAAATCCATTGGCATCAACACTTCCTAAAATGAATTCTAATTCGTCAAGATCCTCTGGAATTCGAGTTACTTCACGTTTAGAGTGACCTATTACTGGGATACCTTCTAGGCTATATACATCAACCTCAAGTCCCGTAACACCATGCGTATTAGGGATTTGATCAAAATTGGGGTAGAGCATTTCTGCGTTGTGAACGAATGAATCGACACCTTTTGCTTCCCTCAGTCTTTCTCTGTCTCTTTCGTTAAAGGGGGCTTCTGGTCGACCAAAACCAACAATTGCGGCTCCTGCGAGGCTCCCCATAGCAACAAAAAATCCTCTTCTGTCTTTGTCCATTTACAGAGATGCTTTTAAATCATTTAGCATTTCTTTTATTCTACCATCCATAAAGGTGGGTAGGTTAGAGTAACTTTTCTTAATTCTGTGGTCTGTGATTCTATCCTGTGGGAAATTATATGTGCGGATTTTTTCAGATCTG
>Ga0172380_10001365_pt1 | contig 42128 bp, 61 predicted proteins | sample Leawe162metaG_FD_119747 | JGI IMG/M metagenome (GOLD analysis project Ga0172380, IMG submission 119747) | Leachate microbial communities from a municipal landfill in Southern Ontario, Canada - Leachate well 162 metaG | ecosystem: Engineered > Solid waste > Landfill > Unclassified | place...
AATCCTCATACCTGGGTTATGTTGAAATCACCAATCGGAATGCGGGGCACATCGCCGGAATCAATCGCCTTCGGGGAAGTCAAAGCACCAAACCACAGCATATTTCCCGCCGTATCGGCATCGAATAATACGGCATGGGTGATGGTCCCCTGGCTGCTTGTGGCCTCAGGGAACTCGATCTCCGCGTCATTGTCGATCTCGCTGTCCGTCCGCGTCAAGTTGGTAGATATGTCCACTCTCAGATACCCAGTACCCCCGGCGGGTTCCGTGATGTTGGTTCCGGCTTTGGTTGGAGTGCTCGTAGAATACCCCAGATACAGCGTCGTATTCTCGGTGAGAAACGTGTCCAAAAGTCCCTGATCGATTGTAGTGGAAAAGCTCATGTGTTGCCCCCATACCAGATACGATTTCTTGCCGCCGCAATCAGCCACCGCGAGGTCCGCATGTTGTTGGACCCGTTCCAAATGAAGTCTATCCCCTCCACGCCCCCATCCAGCGGACCCAGCGTCATCCCCGGAAGGATCGTGTAGGAACACGTCGGCGGCACCAGCACCGACGTAGTGAATGTCCACTCATCCCCCTCGGTCGTCCCAAAGCTGTTCCGTGAATCCACCCGCCAGTGGTACTCGTGATTGTGACGCAGTGGCGTGGGGATCGTGGCGGACGTGTCACTATCGTCAACGACCAGAGCTATGAGGGTCTCTCCGAAGTAGACATCGTATGTCGCCGTGTTGGCCGACCCGCTGGCCCAAGATATCGGAGTAGCATATAGGCTTTGACCGGTGGCTGTGTCCGCCGGACTGGGCGTGGTAGCCTTGGCCGGTCGCGGATCAAACGACCACACATCCCCCGTGACACGCTCCTCGCCGGCGATCGCGTCTACCCGCCAGTACACTATCGTATCGGTCACGACGGGCCGTTGACCGGCAGCGAATGTGTGGCTCGTATCCGCAATGCCTTCGGCGTATCGATTCAGGGAATAGGGTGTGCTGCCTATGAATACGTCGTAGGTCTCTGCACCGCCTCCATCCACCCAGCTCACGGTCCAATCGGACCAATCTGTTCCAGGATCGGTGCCACTAGTGGGAGTGGGGTTGGTGGGTTTGGACAGGCCGCTACCGAGGATGACATATCGTGGGAATTGCAGGACACTGTCTATCCACGAAGACATGCCATCCAGACTGTAATGACCGGAATTTTCGCCGACACCCAACACTTCGGCATCCCAGTAGATCCCATTAGGCTCTAAAGCCGCGGGATTCGTCACCACCAACGCATACTTACCCGCCACCACGGGGAGCGGGGTTGGCAGAGAAATATTACGCGCCACACTGGGCGACGTCCACACACTGCCGTCGTAGGTTGCACTGGCCAGTTGCTCCACCGGCGCACCTGTTTCAGAGTCCGCAGACCATATCTCCGCGGTGCCCACACCGGTTGACACGGATCTGCGAACACCATAGACCTGGACCTCCGTAATGACGGCGGGGGCCGCGATGTCGAATATAGCCGCCCATGAAATTCCTGCGTAAATCCAAACCGGGCTTCCACCGCCCCCCAGGTATTGGGCCAATATCACAGACATTACGGACTCTCCTGTGCGCTAACGGAACAGATCGACACCACGGGCTGTTCTGCCCCTCCGATTAGGGTCCCATCTCCCCACTTCTTCATTCCCGGACGCTGCCCACCCCGCAGGCGACCCTTCCAATATGGGCGCACGTTGGACATCAGGGAGCTGGTCTGCTCGGGAGGCTTGCCAGGAAGCCCTCCTTTGTGGATGCCCTTAAACGGGAATGTAAACACCATCACTCACCTCACGTTTCGTAAGTCACAATTCCCCTTTGGGTGTAGTACACCGCGTCGCCCTCACGCTTCATCAGCCCAGATCGGCCCTTGCCCAACTTGCGGGGGGCGCTGCGTCCGTCGATCGCGTACGCCTGGGGCAAATCGGTGCTGAGGTATTTCTCCAGGTATCCCCGTTTGACGTCCGCGAACTCCTCTTCGGCTTTCGCCAGGCAAGCGGCAACAATCGCACTATCGAACTGCATACCGCAGGGATGTGTCTCCGCCGTATCGAGATAGTACACACTGCTTGCGGCGGGGTTCGTTCCGCCCGCGGTTCCGTCCTGATAGAGCCAATCCGCCACAGTGAACACACCCGTGGAGCTGACGTAATCCGTGACCACGGCATAGCTCGTCCTCCCTGTGCCACTCAGAATGCGGATGGTCTGCCCATTGAAATAATCATCCGGGTATAGGCCGATCATGGCGGTGTCCGTCAAACTGGTCGCTCCCCCACCCGTGGCAGTCGATGCAACCAAGCTCATGTTGTCGAATCCCGCTTTGTAAGGGAACACCACTGTATGCTCGCCCGTGGGCCAGGGGTCCACGACCAATTCCCACCGTCGCTTGGCCGCATTCGGTTCAATCGCGGCAACGAACGGGGCATCGCCCGTGGTGATGTCGATCTCGCGATTGCGGCGGATGTCAGTCTCGCTCGTCCATTCGATTCCGCAGGCGTTGGACTCGGCCTTGAATGTGATGTCCCCCGCAAGCTCGCCCTGGAAGTCCTGCGTCAACAGGTACCGGGAGGGATCGGAGTCGATGACCTGTGTGGAACGGCAAATACGGTATTGACTGGTCGTGTCGGGGGTAGAGCCACCAGATAGGGCGGCAAAGAGGAATTGTCCAGTCGCGCCGACGTAATCTGTGACAACAGCATACTCCTCTGCGCCCGTACCCGCTGTGATCCGTAGGGTATAATTGTTGAAGAAGTCATTCGCATAGTCCCCCGCAATACCACCATCGGTTAAGCTGGCCGCAGCCCCTGCCGTCGCGGTGCCCGTGTAGGCCCGCACGAGATTCACTTCCATATCCCGATTCCGCCACCTCCACCCATGCACAGGGGCGGCGGCAATGAACCCGCGGATCGCGTCGTTTACGACCATCTTGCACCGGTCCAGCACTTCCGGCTCGATCGGGATCATCGCCCGCTCCTGGCCGGTCGCCCCGTAGTAGGCACATTCCGCGGCCTTGGCCACGCGGAGAATCAGGTCGTAGAATGTCAATGCACTGGTTGGTTCAGCCACGTTTCGCCCTCCTCAACATCAGTAAGGCGGACAAGCCGCCGCCCAGCGCCAGGGCCAGAGCTTCATACCACGAGCCCTCCCGCGCCAACCACATCCCCGTCCACAGGCCCACCATCTCGTCGGCCATCACGATCGCGACAAGCCAGCCCGCACGCCGAGTGTCCCAAGCGAGTGCGCGCCCGAACGTCAAACCCCAGGCACTCAAACCAATCGCGAATAGGATCAACAGGCGGAGGCTGATTGTCATCGGAACCTCCTTCACGCGGCTTTTGGTTCATCGCCATAGTCCTCCGCATCGAGCGCGGTACAGTATAACAGTCGCAGACTTGTGTCCATCGCCTCGCGCTCCGCCTTGGTCATCCGCAACTGATCGAGCACGTTCTGTATGTTGCTGCGGGCTTCTTCCAATGTCATGTTGTTCCCCCTATTCCCCCAGAACAAAAAGAAAACGTGACCGGGCGGGGGAACGCAACCCGGCCACGTCATACTACAACCCACGACCGTGCACGCTATCCGGATTTCAAGTCCGGGCCGACTCAGATCGTGGGGGCAGATATTACCCCACCGTCACCGCATCGAAATCGGACGACGCGGCCGTGCCTTCATTGCAGTACAGACAGGTACCCGCAGTTCCATCCACATGGATGAAGAGACATCCAGGGGCAAATCCCACGCTGGTATCCACCGGCATGGTCGTGCCATAGGCAAGCAGGGCTCCATCCGCCGAAGCGAGCAGGACTTTGGCGGTCGCCGCCCCTGCGGGCTGGATCTTGCCCATCGTCGCCAGTTTGTGTTGCAGTCCCATCGAACCCTCCCTTCTTAGATGTCCATCTGAAGGTTGATGAACGGCGCGTTGCTGGCCCCGCTGGAGCTGGCGTCGATCGCCACACCGGCGATCTGGAAGCCACTCTCCAACGTGATGTCATCGCTGGACACCACCGAGCCATTGCCGGCCCACACCAGCGTCCGGTCAAGAGCGCTATTGCAGGTGGCCCCATCCGACGTGACCCAGCACGGACCCTTGGTCTGGACCCAGAAGTACTGGCCCACCGTGGCACCCACCGCCGGGACGCCCATCCACATGACGTACTCGCCGCCGCCGCCGTCGCCGATCAGGCCGTAGTACGGATTCGCGATCATCTCGATCGTGGTCGTCCCGACCGTAACCGCTGTGGTCAGCGGAGCGTCCAGATAGATCCGACAGATGCCGGCGGTGGCCAGAGCCGGATTGCCGGTAATCATGCGCATCTGCGGATGCTGACCCGAGCCATTGCCGATGACGATGTAGCCGCCCTTGAGTTCATCCACCGCCAGCGTACCATCACCCGTATAGCCGAACGGCGAGGCGACGGTCACGGACACGCACCGACTGCCAACAACGCCAGCCGCGAGGCCGGTGCCATCATTGGCCGCAGCCGCGGTAGCCTGAGCCGGGGCCACAGCCACAGCGTTGCTCTTCTTCTCATTGCCAGCGCCCCACTCGGTGGCGCAGGTGCCGCCCGCGTAAGAGTAGCGGAACCCGCGGCCATCGGGGGTCTCCACTCGATCGCCCACGTTGTAAACCGAATCTTTCGTGGTCGAAGCCTTGTACAAGAAATCATACGCACCGGCGTCGTAACCGCTGCGGGTGACGATCCCGCCGGTGCCGATGAAAGTCGTCCGTCCAATACCCCTACTCATACTGCTCTCCTAACAATGTCACTACTGTAGGTCGTTATTTCAGACATCAGGCGGCTACTGATTGTGCCGCCGAAGGTACTCACTTGTCCGAAGAAGAATGTCCGAATCCTCATTCACGAAGCCCACCACGGTGTTACATCGGCGGCATAACAAAGCCCGCACCTTCCCTGTCGCGTGGTCGTGATCGACGTAGAGTCTGCGGCCGTCATCATGGACCCCACCACAGATCGCACACACCCCACCCTGTGCCTCGAACATGGCATCGTACTCATCGAGAGTGATGCCATATTTGTTCTTGAGGTTGGCGTTGGCGTTTACCCGCTTGCCACTTTCCGTTGTCCGATACCGTCTACCGGTGATCTTGTCGTACTCACGTTTGCATTCCCTGCAATAGACGGTGACACCCTGTGGCAATCCCTTATTCTTACCAAACTCGGTCAGTGCTTTCACATCACCACATTTCGGGCATCGCTTCATATCGGACATTCTATACCCTCTAAGCTGTCAAGGCTTTATGCACGACAAACCCCGCACTTCTGGGGGACGGGCACCAGATATTGTGCGCGCCGTCTATGAACATTGTGTACGAGGTGTGCTGCTTGGTTCCACCATGCACCGGACCCATCCGCTTCATCCAGTAGCCCTTACGGACAATCGGCTGGAACCACGCGAAATCAGCGTAGTAGAACGGATCGGTCGTGTCGCCGGTCTCGGGATCGGTGGCGGAATTCAGGTCCGAACAGCTCTGGACCTCACATCCGTTAATCATGCAGTCGTTGCCCTGGGTCACGACCATACGGCCGAGCGCGTCCTTGGTGGTGTGCATATCGTCCTTGGCATCGAGGTAATCGAGCAAAGCCACCTTGTTTGCCTGGCCGCAGTAGATGCGGGCCTTGGCGGCGCGTCGCTGGGCGAAATCAGTGACATTCAGTGGAGCGCGGAACGTCGAGTACTCGAACGCCGTGCGGAACTTCGTAATCAGCGTGGCGTCCACCGCCGTATACAGAGCAGCCCAGTTCTTCCACTGCGTGTACACATGAGCGTCGATGCCGGCGCAGTCAGTGCCGGTCGTGCCGTTCTCGTACCGAATGGTCTCGCCGACGAATCCGTCCGTGGTGGTGTCCTTGTTCATCATACGGATGTAGTAGGGCAGGCCACGGGGGAACTTGTCGTCGGTGGCCGACGTCGGGCACTTCCAACCGCGCTCTTCCATGATCTGGGCGAGGCCCCACATGGCATCAGCTTCCTTGACCTTGGCCAGATCGATGAACCCCTCGGGATCGTCCTTGTTCTCCAGGATCTCCAGCTCATCCCACGACCAGTTAGCGGTGAAACGTGCCCAAGGCATCTCGAACTTGTGCAGGGTTTCGCCCTGGGCGAGTTCATCCTGCTCGTAGAATCCCACATAGCGGGCCGTTCCCGTGGGGCTGAGCAGCGCCCGGCCGGTGATCTTGGTGCCAGACTGCTTGCGGGGGGCTTCGGAGAAAATCCGGAGCCATTTGTAATCATTCCGATCCCAGGTGATGGTCAGTTCATTCACCGGGAACTTTTCGTGAGTGGTCTGAATCAGGCCGCTCAACTGTGCTTGAGTGTATCCCATCGACTATCTCCCATCGTCGCGGTCACTTGGGGCCGAACACGGCTTTGAGTTCGTTCGCGACTTCCTTGATGTGTTCTTTCTCGTCGTATTTCCCGCCCTTGGCCGGCGGATTCTTACCACCCGAGGGCTTCAACGTGACGCCCGCGGATCGCTTCTGCACCGAAGCCTTGATTTTCTCCCGCACGATCTGCGATGCAATCGGCGCGGATACCTCCAGATGTGCGCGTTCCATCGCCTCGGCTGTGCTGAGTTTCATCCCTGTCGCCGCGGCCCCATCGAGGATGAGCTGCGCCCGGCCCAGCATCTCCAGCCGATTCGCCTTCTGCCCCGGCGTGAGATGATCCCACGTCGCGACTGCCGAACCATCGGGTCCCTTGGCCGAACCATAGAAGTCCTCATAGGCTTCCAGATCCGGATCAGCAAAAAACGTGCTGATCTGCTGGCGGACGGCGATCTCCTCGTCGATCGACCGCTCCGGCGGTGCGGCGGGCGTCAGTGCCTTTGCCGGTGCCGTTTGCGGCGTCTCCGGAGGAAGCAGCTCGATCAGGACGTCCACCATCGGATCGTCCGCGTACTTCTCCTTAATCGCCTTGATCGCCTTGTCCCGCCTACTCTCGCCTGCGGGAACCGCCGTGGGAGCGGATGCCACCGGGGTCTCCCTGGCTATCCGCATCGCCTGGCCCAACTCACCGAGCTGTTTGCTGGCAGCGTTGGTCATCTCGTGGCATTTGGCGAATGTCTTAAGGGCCAGCTTCGGGTCCTTGTCGTAGAGGTCACTGACCTCCTCGGGCGTCATGCCCATGTGGATCGCCGCACGGTAGTGGCCATCCGGAATCGCGGGTCGCTCGGGTTCTTTCGTGCCTGCCGGTTCTTCATCGTCGTTTGCCGGGGTAGCGTCCTTCTCGTCTGCCGTCGTGTCGCCAGCCTTCGGTTCCTCCTTGGGCTTGTCCTCCACGTCCGGGGTAGGCTTGTCGTCCGCTGCCGGCGCATCGCCGTCTTTCACCGGGGTAGGCTCCAGTTCCGGAGTCTTCTCCTCGTCTTCCGCGTTGAAGGCTTCCAAGTCCTTCGTAATCGAATCCAACAGTTTCGGATCTTCCCATCCATCCGATTTGATGATGTCGTTGCCCACTATGTGTTCCCCCAAAAATCATGCTATTCGCTTCCCGCGTTTCTGGTGTAGTGCGGGTTGTTTCACGATGCCGCGTTTGTCGAGGTATGCTTGGTGTTGCCTGTAGCTGGTGAACACCGGCCGACGATCCCGATCGAGCGGAACATCGGGATAAAGCCTCTGGTGCTCCTCCACTTGATCCGATCGAATGCCCAGTGAATCAGAGTGCAGCGGAGTGTGGTAGCTGTCGGCCGCGGCGTGCGGAAGATTGGCCCGCAGGTCCTTGGCCATAGCAGCTCCACACTGCCGACATCGCTCCTCTCGATCGGACTGGGACATCGGCTTTATCACTTCTTCGTCCCAGTCACATTCCGGGCACTTGTAGACGTAAATTGGCACGATAGTTCCCCCCACCCATGTGGCTATTTCTTCGCGTTGCGTTCCGCCTCTTTTTCGGCGTCGGTCTTGATCCCACCGGCGGAATCACCCATAGCCTTCTTGACGGCTCCGGTGCGTAGGTTGTTTTTCGCTGCGACCGTTTTCTTCTTGGGCTTGCCCCAGATTCCAGTCTTTTTCATCATATTCGGGTACTTCTTATGGAGGGCCAACTGCACAGCCAGCTCTTCCTCCAGGTCTGCGGGCTTACCCACTTCGATCGATTTCTTGGCACGTCCAAACATTACAATCCCCCTCCCATCTTCATCTGCTGCTGGGCGGGGACAGCCCCTGCCTGAGCACCTTGGTTGAACTGCTGTTGTGGCCCCGCCATCGGAGATCGTCCAACCGGGAATCCACCGTTCTGTGTCGTGTTCTGGCCCTTGCCTTCCGACTTGCCGCCGGTCGAGGCATACCACTCCATCCGTTGCTGGAATTCCGGATCTTCAAAGATATCCTGCACCAGCTCGGTAATCCCCATCTCCTCGGCGATCGTAGTCAAGTATCGCGTGACGTTGAAGGGCTGACCCACCTGGAGTGCCACTTGCAGGGACATAAACGACTGGGGCACCACATTGGTCACGAATTCCTGCACCAACCGGGATCGCGTTCCTGGGTCCGGCACACTCATCGATCGGGCCACAATCTCAAAACCGAGCTGAGAGAAATCGCCCGTGCGATCGGCCGGCGTAAGGAATAGTTGCCGCTCACGGCCATTGGGCTCCCGTTTGATGAGCGGAATCCCCGGCAATCCGGGTTGGAACATCAGCTCATCATTGTGGAGGAACCAAGCCTGTTTCTCCTTCACGTCCTTGGCCAGGTCATACACCATGTCCCGCATGTCGCCCGTGCCAATCGCCGCGTTCTGCTGGAGAATGGACTGGCCCGTCGCCTTGTCAGAATTCACGTCGAGCCCGCCCATCAGGTCGGGGTTGCCGGCGACGACGTTGAACCATCCATAAAGGGTGTTGACCATGTTGTTTGCGTCGGGACCGGCACCCTCGTAGCTGACCACCTTGACGCCATCGGGATTTTCGGTGGCGATGCACTCCCCGTCGTCGGCGTCCTTGATGCTCTCGGCCACGTCGGCGCACGATGGCTGGTACAGGGTGATGTTCTTCTGTCGGTCGGCCTGGTCCATCGCCTTCTTGAACAGGCGGTTGGCCATGTCCGACAGGTCCCGCCACACGCCCACCGGGGCGATCGGAAAGGGACTGCCCGGCACCGGCTGGGTCAGGGACCCGAACGAATAGCAACCGGACGGCGGACCGTAGTATTCCTCCACCTTGAGGAAGTCATCGAACGTCGCCTCGGCCGGATCGGGGATGTAACACACCGCCTCGGCCTCGGGCACCCACAGCTCGACCACGTTGACGTAGTCCTGCATATCGGAGGTCGTCTGGTCGTTCCCAGATTCCTTGGCTTGCTCGTCCACTCGCTCGGCCTTGTCTGGATTTAGATCTGCTCGCGGCAGACGTAGCACGAGATCCTTGTTAAATCCATCGGCCTGGAGGATCTTGGCTCGCTCGATCCGAACGCGATGCCCGAGGAATCGCGCCTTGTCGAACGCCACGCAGCAGGGATCGAGTGTAAAATCGTCGAGATCGATCAGCTCCGTGTAAAGCTGGCCGGGGTCCACGTTGGTGTCGCTGTCGATCTGGAATAGTTGCCCGCCCTGAGCGATCGAGGTCTTGAGGATAGCGGGGCCAAAGCACATATCCACGCACGCAGCGCGTAGGATTCGCTTCATCTTGAGCTGCTTGTCCAAGTCCGTCAGCGCCAGTCCCAGCTTTTCGGCATAGTCCCGCTGCCGGAGCAATCGGGTGACTACGCGAGTAAACCCTTCTTTTTGAACCAGGTTCGGGATCAGGGTACGAACGGCTAGGAACATCAGATTGATCGGGGCGTCTCCCGTGACGCCGTATGTTTCGGACATATACTGTCCGACATACGCCTTAACGTGAGAAGCACGGGCCTTGCGGAACCTATCAACACGCTTAAAACCCTCTCGAACGGAATCCGAAATGCCCTTAGCTGTGATCTCGATCGCCATCGTTCCACCCCAGATATGCCATGATTTCGGATATGCGGCCCCGATAATTGTCGAGAAACCCAACTCCCGTATTGCAATAAGAGTGCACAAGCCCACGGACCCTGCCGGTCTCGTGGTTGTGGTCGATATTCTTCTCATCCCACGTCAGCGGTTTTCCGCATACCGGACAGATGCCGTGCTGATCTGCGTACATCTGGGCCACGTCCGCCTCAGTTACGCCATACATCGACTTAAGCCGGATATCGCGGCTGGCCCCTGGATGTTCCCGATGCCAATCACGGGACCTCCGTGACACACCCTTCTTCTTGGCGTCCGGCATTCTCGCATATGCCGCTCGTTTGCGGTCCCGTTCGCATTCCTTACAGTTGGGTCGCTGCCCCATTCCCTGTTTGTGAAACGCATCGAGTGACTTGTGCTTTCCACATCGTGTACACTGTTTTACCTCAGTGTCGGAAATCAAAGCATTGCCTCCATCCATCTTGCCCACGTTTCTTCTGTGAGCGTTCCCATTGTTGGAACCGTCCGCCCCACGTACCATCCTTCGCATCAAGCACTGCGCCTTTTTTGGGGCTCATCACATCCCCATCCATCACACATAGCGCATCTGCGACCACGCGATCGCCGTGGCCCATGTAGTCGGCCTTACTCTTGTCGTTCATCTCGGCTGGGCCACAGCCACCATCAGGATAGGTGATGTATGTCCTCGCTTGATCTAGGCTGCGCTTGTCGTGATTGATGAACCGGCCTTCACGCAGCGCGCGTTCATAGGCCCGCAGAAGCAATTCCTTGCCATCCCGCGAACTGTGCCAGCCATATTTCTGCGACTTCTTTGTAGCAACCTGGTTCACCGTCTCGCCGCGGTAGCAATACGGATAGTGCAGATCGTTCAGTAGAACACTAATAAAGTCCCATCCAGGGCCGTTGGCCTCGGGCACAACCAGGGGAAGTTTTTGTGGAGCCGCACCACCGATCCATAGGGCCAGGGCCGCGAAGATCCGCGGGGCCTTGTAGGGCGGAGTGGTTGTACTCCCCCATATAGCAACCTTCTCGCCGGTCTGCTTGCACTTGATCGAGAACACGGTCTCGCTGGTGGACGCTCCCCCCTGTCCCTTGGATATGTCGCAACCAATGATGTAACTCTTGGACTGGTCGAGCCGCCCACCGTTGAGCGGAACATACACTTCGAGGTCGCCTTCGGCGGCTCTCGTCAGACTGACTTTCGTCAGGTCTTTCGTCTTGATGATGCGGGCCACATCGGCATCCGTCAGCTTGTCGTCGTTCCGGAACCGAATGTTATACCGACCGAACGGTTCTTTGCCATAGAGCGCCGCATGTTTGTCGAGATCGGTATGCATAAAGAACGTGTCGCCAACAGCACCCTCGATGGCGTAGATTTCCTTGTCCACCTCACGTCGCCCATTTCGCTCGATCTCGTGCTCGATGAAGGGCGAGGTAATCCGATATTCCTTGGTCACTTCATCCTGTACGACGAACCGGCCCGCACCTTTTTTGGGATGATCCCACGCCATCAGGGAGAACACCTTGATCGTACCCGAGTTCTTCCACGTCGAATAGCACGTCCCCGGCATATCGACGGTCGAGTTGACGATACGGCACGGACACACGGCGGCGGTTGATCGCTTGATCGACTCGCCATTGTTCATCTTGGACATCTCGTCGAGCAAGATCAAAGCCGCGCGGTCGCCGCTGAATGCGGATTTGTTGGTCGATTCGCCCGCGATCATGGAACCATTCAGAGCATTTCGGATCACCATACTAGTGCGATTCTCGCGGCCCCGCACGAGCACGCCCGGCGGACACATCCACTCGGGCAGGTAGGTGTTTACCGTATCGTGTTTGTAGAATAGCGACTTAGAGATCGGACTGTCTACCAGGTCTTCCACACGGCTCATTTCGCGGAGCTGGAGACAGTCACGGCCAAAGAGCCACAGCCAGTGGATGAACAAGGCGATCAACCAGGAGGCCCCCATGTCGCGGCTCTTGTCGATCAGGCCGTCGTGTCCATTGACGAAGCAGTCGATTAGGAACGCAACCATTTCGTCCTGTCGTTCGTAGGTGATGAAGGGATGCAGCGCCACGGGACTGGTCACATAGCTGTGCGTCTTGTCGCTGACCTCCATCTCCCACGAGGTCCAGCAGAACGTGTTGATGAAGAATAGGGCCGATTCTTTACATGCGGCCAAAAGATCCTTCTGCATCACGGGGTCTTTCGCCGCCTTGTGCAGTAGCTTCTCGCGGTAGGCTATATTCTCGTCTTCCCGCATCGGCACCACGAGCCCAGTCTTCTCACACTTCCACGAGCGCCTACCGCTGGGAAATGGTGTCGAGAGCTGCGGTGCGATCGTGGTCATTGTTCGTCCCCCGTGACTTCTTCGGCGAGCTTGTTCAATCTGTCGGCGTTCATACGGCTGATGCGATCTGGGACCGTCTCCCGTCCGTCGCTCGGATCGTCGTCCTTGTTCTGTGTTCCGGGTTTCCCGTCGCTTCTGTCAAGAACTATCTTGATATAGTCGAGATCAGGTTCGTGCTTATTGCCTTCGTCGTCCGTATGGGGCAGAGCCTTCTTCCAGATGTGACGCGCCATCGCCTCGGCCTTACTCACCAATCGCGGGGGGCCGGGACATGGGCCATCATCGAGGATGACCTCGCTGCATTCTTGACCTATGCCGCGTATATATTCCGACAACATCTTGCCGGCACGGGACTTCTCCCCCCGCTCCATCAAAGGCTTGTTCTCGGGCACGTCATCAGATTTCTTTGGTTTCCTTGGCATGTTTGGCGTGCCTCCTTAGCGCCGCGGTCTTGCGATTGTCGGTGGTGAACTGGATCTCGGGCTTGCCCTTGTGTATCCGCACACGAACGTGATGGACGAGGGAACAGTGGCAGCAGGCCAAATACCAGTCTTTCTCCAATGGACCCCATTCCGAATCCCAAATTTGCTGGTACTTCATACCTTCCTCCGCTTCGGCTTGCTGAATCCCGGAAGTCCCTTGGGACTCTGCCCCGCCACGTACTCCGCCGCCTTGGCCTTGGAAAGACCCCCCTTCGGGGGTATGCTTCCCGATGCGATTCCCTCCATCAGCCTGAATTGCGACTTACTCGTGGCCGGCATGGATTATCCTCCCACCGCGTGTGATCTTGCCCACGGCCAGTAGGTCGCGGTACTGCTGCTCGAACTGTTCTTTAGACACCATTCCCAGTGCAAACGCCCAGCGAAGCGATTCCTCGTCTGGATGCGTGACGCACGGTCGCCGCGCATCGCCCTTCCCGGCCCCGCCATTCATGGCCGTGTCTCCAGCATCACCCGGAACACAGTCAGCCACGGGGCGGCGTCGCCGATCGGAACGCAAATCGACAAACACTCTTCCCCGCTCCAGCTCCCCACAAGGATACCCACGACGCGGCCACTCCGGTCGATCACCGGACCCCCGCTATTACCAGCATACGAGGGGGCATCGATCTGGATGCTCGTTCCGGCACCGAAGGCTCCTTTGCAATCGCGATCGGTGGCTGACACGATCCCCCGCGATACAGTCCAGGGGCAGACCCCTCGGCCATATGGATGACCCAGGCACCACACGTCGCTACCCAGCGCCGGGCGTGCCGGCTGGACGCCGAAGTACCGCGTTGGGTGGTAGTACTCGACCTTGAGGAAACCCACGTCGGGGCCGGCCAATACACCCGTGGTGGGCGGAATATACATAGCCGTGGATGTGTACGACAATCCGTTACGGAGTGTCACGGTGACGCCGTTGGCATCGGCGTGCGATAGCACATGGCGTGCGGTCATCACGATGCCCGTCGAGGAAACCAGGAAGCCCGATCCTTCGGCGTTGCCGGCTCGGATGTGCACGACACAGTCCAGAGCATCGGAGAGGTTGGGCTCGGCGATCGCGGGTGTTGCCGGTAAGACGGCGTAGGATCGATTGCGTATGTGAGCGATGTCCACGGCCACAAAGCAGCCCACAAACACACCGCACACCGTTATCACTGTGATGAGGATGAAGTCCTTGGCTCTCATCTGTGTCCCCCCTTGGGCCTGTGGCCCTCGGCGCTGTGCGCCGGTTACGTGGTGGTCATCCCCGTGGGCTTATTGTCGGCCATCTTGGCGATGTAGCAGCTCGCTCCGTTGGCGAGGGCCTGATAGTGCAGCGTTGCATAGCCGGCCGGCATGGTCAATGCGAGCACCCCGCCAACCGGGCAGAACCAAACCACATTGGCCGCGGTAGCGGTCGTGGCGATGCCGAACAGCCACTGCCCGCCCGCCGTGGAATCGGCCATTATCTTGTAGGTCGCCCCTGCGGTGAGGGCCTGGGTATGATCGCCGCCATCGGCAGTAGCGTCCGTGAGCTTGATCCCGCTGGCCAGAACCGGATGGCCCCCAGCCACTCCCGGCGGAACGGTATTCCCAACGGCATCGCGTAGCATCACTGCACTCATTTGTGTGTACCCCCTTCGTTCATCACTTGTGTATTATTGGCGAGGTATGACGCGGCCCGCACCAGACGGGTGAGGTTGTCCTGGAATTGTCCGAGGCCCCGATTACACGCACTGCATAGCAGCCCCCGCACTCTGCCGGTTGTGTGATCGTGGTCCACAGATAGGCGTTTCACACCCCATTGATTGACTTGCGTCTCGGTCCTACCGCAGATCGCGCACACACCACCTTGCGATGCCATTAGAGCGTCGTATTCATCTACCGTGATCCCATAGTGCCGGCTGAGGTGTGTTTTCCGCGACTGCACCTTGACTTGTTTTGGGTGCGCTCTACGCCACTTCTGCTGGATAACATTCATACATCCAGCGCAATAGCATTGCAGCCCGTCCCCGGAACGTGGGTCCTTGCGGAACGCCAACAACTTCTGTTCCCGTCCGCACCTAGTACACCGTTTCACGTTAGCAATCCCCCTTTGCTATGCCCCATTGGGCGGGTTATCTATAGGCGCACCTCGGGCGTCCTCCACAGATCCGAGGTGCTGGCAACCTATTCCGCTTTGGGGGGCCTGTAGGGTTTATGCATTCTGGAGTCGTGTTGTCGGAGTCTTGGAATTTTGGTGTGTCGCGGGGGTCCAGAACGGGGGACCCTGCGGGCAACACACAGCGCGCGAGGGTACCACCGGGAGGGGTGCAGCAAGAAAAAATATTAAATCCACTTGCATCTCACACACACGTGTGCTATACTATGGGCATGACAACACTACGTGACATCATGCACACAGTGATATGGGTAGCGCTGACCACGTTGGTCGCGTACCTCACACTACTGTAAACAGGAGAAAAGCCAGTAGGGGGATTCGTGACGAACAACACAATAACACTATGATAAGGGGAATGGACCATGCGAACACAATTCTTGACGGGTGACGTGAATTGGATGGAATATGGTGGCAAGTGGGTCTCGCCGAAGTTGAACAACGGGGACTTTGACTATTGGCTTGTGATTAACTTCATTAATATGGATGACGCTTGCGGACGCGACAACGAAGGCCAGCCGAAGTATATCGCAGACGTTCGAGCCGTTTCACCGGGTGAAGTTGGTGAAGAGAATCTGCGCAAGGCTATGGATTGTTGTGGCATAGACAACGAGAACCCAACAGACTTGACGGACTTGATGAAAGTCGAAATGCTTGACACCTACGGCATTTATTCCCCTTGCCAGTCTTTTTCTGGCAACAACGGATACAAAGTCCTTCGGGAAGCGAAACGTGCTTTAGATATGATTGCCACAATGTTCGGCTTTTGCATGGACGCACCAAAGAACCGTATAGGTTCAACCGGCTGGGATTGCATCAAGGGCGATATCCTTGCCGGATTGAACAAGTAACGCTCCTTCCCCTATCGGCGAATCATGGCCGTACGGCGCAAAGCCAATAGGGGATTTCGCGACCACGTTGGTCACACACACACACACACACACACACACAGAACAGGAGAGTGGACAATGACGTGGGAGCAAATAATCGATTGTTATGCGTATCTCGGTTGTCCAAAACGTGGACCGTGGCTGCGCTTGATCGGTTGTCCTTTGGACCGCGTTGAACAGGATCTACTGCGTGATCTTCGGAATGCCGGGCTTTTGTGAAACAATCCAAGTAGGATTGTGACATTAACGGCACACAGAATAGAGGGAATACGACAATGTTGGTATACATCATCAAGTTACAGGCTTGGATGTTTTTCGGCGAGCGTGGGCAGGTATGGTATTATACACATAGTGACGCGATTCGCGTCGCATAGAGAGGAGAACCACAATGGAAAGCAACACAGTAGTGTGTGACACGTGCCGGCACTATGACGCAAACGAACAATGGTGCACCATGTGGGACGTCTCGGTCCCTCAGGCCGATGACAGCCATTGCGATCAATACAACTATCCAATGTCGTGATATCCACAATCCCCTGACGGGGAATCCCTTCACCGGCACGAGAGGGCGTAGTACCATCGGCCGAGCATAGATCCTCCATAACACGGGCCGGGTCTTCCCGGCCCCCTTCATGCGCATGGGCGCATACGATCGGGGCGAAACGTATGCGCTAGGGGTGGGATTGTATCGATTATATCGGGGGTGGCGCATACGAGGGGGTCCGGGCATGCCACTACCTACGAAATTATTCGTAGTTCCCGTCCCCCACCGCGCATCACTAACTACACTAACCACTTCCCTCTGGCTACAACCTCGATTCTGAGTGACAAATCGGCCGCCAGACCATAAATAATCCCTATTTACTTCCCCTTCTCTATCCTAATAAAGAAAAGAATAGTATAGTAAAAGCCATAGGGCATTATACCGTTAGAATATCGTATAACAGAATATACCCTAACACTGCCATATTAGGGTGTAGAGCGCAACGCTATATAGGGGTTTCTCGAACCCCCCCGTTAGGCAGTATTGGGGAAGTAAATCGGCCTTTGCGACCCCGCAAACGCGGTTTTCCCACTCAAGGCATTCCGTAAGTGAGATGTAAAAAATACTTGTACCTATCATAACCCCCGAGAATATAAGAACTTATGAAACCGTAAGTGCAAGCGACTATACCCTAATTTCGACAATGTTCTTGACTTTTCCGCCAGTTAGGGTATACTCTGGGCAGATGCGCGCGTGTCGCATCGCCCAAACACACAGAAAATGGGAGAAAACACAATGGCGATTTGTCGAGAGTGCAAGAAAGAATTCAATGAATTTCTAACAGGTCGGCCCCGCGAATATTGTGGCGATAACTGCATGAAAATCCATAGCCGTCGCGCCGCCAAGGCACGTGCTGGACTGATTGTGCCGCATATGTGTGCTGGTGCCGTGCAAATCATGCAGACATGTGTCAAATGCCCCAACCGTCCGTGGACTGCCGATAATCCGGCCTGCGCCCGATGCCATGAGAATCACACAGCCTCCGTGTGTAGCCGGTCGCATAGAGCCCCCTACAACGGCGGCAGACTCCGTATGGTCTGTCCGGCCGATTGCCGCGTCTGCCCGCACAGTGGGGCCGCAGAGGGCAAACCAGAGGGCAAGCCGAGCATCTGCCCGACGTGTGGGCAGCCGATACCCAGCGATCGTGGCGACGGCACGCAGGGGGGTGTATGAAAACATACAAGTGCGTTCGGACGGAATATGCACCTCGCATTATGTTGGAGGATCAATTGAGATGGGTCCGCGACATTCTGGACGAGATGCGCCGCGAAAAAGCGATAACCAAAGAAGACCATAGGGCGTTGCAGACCAGTCTAATACGAGATCCCAGGCCGATTCCGCGCCTACCGGCCGGACCCTACGATTGCGTACGTACGACCCGTAGTAGGGCAGGTACGGGGCACTGGCCATTGGAGTGGGTGTGTGATATCGTGCTGGAGTTGTATACTGATGGCATAATATCCGTCGAAACCCGCGCCCGATTCGAGTGGCAAGTGGGCCCCCCATACTGACACGACCGATAGGGGCGACACGCAAGCAAACCCGGAATAGTTACCATATTCCGCTTGCAATCCCTCGCCCCATATGGTATGTTATTCACATCACGCGCCTTTAATGGAGGATGGAACAAATGCAAACCACACAGAATATCGTTGCCGATGTGATACGACAGCATGGGGGACCGGATTCTAGCGAATGGCTGCAACGGCATGAAGTGGACAAGCCGACGGATGGCGATACGCTAAAGCTGGCGTATTGCAAAGATCCTGCGCGACCGGCGCAGCGCATGAAGCAGCGTACGGGACGGTTTATCCGCGCCCACTTGTGGCCTGACGTCGCCGATACCACCTTGCAAGCTGTTGGTGCCGCGATCGATGCCGCTTTGTGGGGCGAGGATACCAGTATCACTGGCGAGGGTCCCGTGAGGGAACTGCGGGGCGAGGATATCCGATACGCCTACTTAATGTCCAATAGCGGTATACGTTCGTGTATGGCGACGGCCGATGCACAACCCTACCTCGATATTTACGTAGACAATCCGGATAGCGTCTGCCTGTTGTTCGCCCGTATGGACAATGGCGCAGCACGGGCCCTTGCCTGGACGTTCCCCGATGGATCGCGATACCGCGACCGAGTCTACCACACATCAGACAGTGCGCGCGAAGTCCTGTTGGCCTATGCTGAGAAACACGGGATATCCAGCAAACTGCCGCACAGAAGCATAGAGGTAGACATCAAAGATGGTCCATGCGGCTACTGGCCCTATATGGACACGTTCACCGGCATGGACATCCTATCATCGACACGATGCCGCCTAATGCCAAGCAGGGGAGAATATCAGCTAACACAGACGGACGGCACTTGCGTGGACGATTCATGCCATTGTGAAGCTTGTGGCGAACGTATAGAGTATGGCGAGGGATGTGATTATAACGGGTATACCTATTGCGACGATTGTTTCAGTGAGCAATTCACGGTGTGCGACCATTGTGGGGAAGCCGTTCTAAACGGCGATTGCAACTATTTGGAGAATCTGAAAATCAACGTTTGCGACCATTGTCGCGATCACCACTACACACTATGCGACTTGTGCAACTGTTGGGACCGAAACGAGAACACGTGGGAACTGGACACAAACCGCGCTGACTTGGAAAACGTGTGTGACGATTGCTATCACGAGCGCGTCCGTACGTGTGTCCATTGTGGGGATGATTTCGACAAAGAAGCTGGCGGCGGTCTGACGCCAGAGGGAGAACTCTGTTGCGAGGAATGTTATGATGAACAGTATACCAAATGTCCCACGTGTGGGGCTACACACAGTAAAGCAATCGGCTGCGAAGATTGCGACGCCGACCGTATGTACCATACGGCCATACTTCCAAGCGAAAACCGGGTTACTGAGTCTATTCCCGAACAGGTGCCACAAGGGGCGAGGTAAACACCGCCGGCACGTATTCATCGATAACGGCGCGCCGGTCCTGTTGGTGGCGCACATCGATACGGTACAAGCGCCCCGATACGACAATCCGTATAGCGGCGCAGGATTCGATGACCGGCTTGGCGTCTATGTGGCGCACACCCTCGCCGGTCTGTATCCTCGGTGGTTCGATGTGCTGTTGACCGATTATGAAGAGTCGTTGCAATCTACGGCGAGGTATTTCGTGCCGTCCCATTGCTATCGATGGATTGCAGAGCTAGACCGCGAAGGGGAAGACTTTGTGGAATACGGGACTGCGTCGCCGGATATGATTGGCGCTATGCTGGCGTTTGGTTTCACGTACGGACGGGGAAGCTATTCAGATATCTGCGATATGAAATATTTCCATACGAGCAAGGTAAACATCGGCATGGGGACATATAGTGGGCATAGTGTGAATAGTGGATACCGGCCCGAAGTGCTGTATAGGCAGTTGTCCCGATTGCTGGAGTTTACCCAGTACAACGCTGACCGAGTATTTCCGCATATTTGCCGGGGAATGTGGTAACAAAAACGGGGAGAATCCGGAATAATTTGTTTGCAATCCCCCGCCCCATATGGTATACTCTGGATAGTTGAACACGAACAGCATCAAACACAAAGGAGAATAGCGATGTTCACAGTAAGCAGACAACGACAATGGCCGGATGGAGGTTGCGTTGTGGAAATCAGCAGCGGCGGTATCGACTACTGCAATCCGGACGCACTTGGTCCCAAGTACAGCGGGGAACTGGCGGAATACGAGAGCGCGCTTGAAGCAGTCGAAACTGCAATCACCGTATCGCAGGCGTGGCAAGCTGACAGCCCCAATGAGGATATCACCATCGGCATGGGCGCAACAGGCGGCATGACTATGCCATTCGATGGGGAACCGCTGACCGAAGCGACGTTCGCTGCCATGCGGGAGCAGGCAAAGAAACACGACGACGCACTTCCCCGCTGCGACCACTGTGGGGAGACGATCTACGGCAAGCCGATCATCCTGGCCGACTATGGCGACGATTGGCAATTCTGCCGGGAATACTGTGCAGAGGGGTGGTATAGCCAGCAGCAGGAACCCGAAGAAATCGAGGAGAATTGACTGATGAACGTGCGTACACTATTCCGTGGGTATCTGAGAACCGCAACCATGAATGAAATGGAGCGATTCTACCGCGAGGGGCGGATTTCGCAGCGCGTATACGAACGCTTTGAACGCCTATGGGTGTTGGCGCGCTGTCGGTTCTCTACGCCAACGGTCCCGGCCCGATTGAATAGGCACCGCGCCCGTGTGTGGCGCGCCTTAATAACCACTGGAATTATCGAGGGGAGATAGGAACATGTCTGAATACAATGGACACCGATCATGGAACGCTTGGAACGTAGCTCTTTGGATTGGCAATGAGGAGCCGCTGTATCGACTGGCGATGGACTGCCTCAAGACGCAAAAGACCGGCGCCAGCGCGGCACGCCGATTCTCCCGCGAATGTGGAATGAGCCGCCCGCCAGACGGCGCAGAGATGAACCAAACGTGTATCCGGGAAGCTCTAGCCGGATTGAAGGAATAGTCGCCCCCACTGACGCGCCGTGGGGTATCCCCAAGACCACCCGGCTCGTCTGTAGTGACGACGACGACGAATAGGAACCGCCGGACAGATCCGGCAAGAATGGGAGTAGAGCGAATGAGACAATGGGAAGCACACAAAAAGCGAATGACCGATGGAAGCCCGGATTGGCGCGTTACCTACCACGACCGGGGAGGGCAAACAGTGGTGATTGCCTGCGTGGACGGGCGGCAGGCGGATGAGGTTTCCGCCCTATTGAATGAAACCGCATGGACGGACATTGAGTAAACCCGCACTAGGAGCGATGTTATGTTCCCCCAAGACCACGAGTCGGGGCCGGAATGGTTTGTGTTTATCATGCTCGGGCTCATAATTGCCACGATGATGGCCTGTATCATGTTAGCGGCCGTTGTACCTGATTGACTAACCGCCCCCACGGGGGCCTATTGAGGAGAAGCGAAGATGGACAGGCCCCGTATCGACGCAATTCGCATCGAGCACATCTATGAATGGTACACGATCACGGCAATAATGCCCGGCGAGGTAGTCGGGGATCTGGACAACGGCGAATGGTACACAATCGGCGTCCGCGCCGCCGCTGATGTGTCGTACGACCTAGGCGCACCAAATGCCGGGTGTCGTCGCGTCCAGCGTTTCGAGTCTGTCGGTCTTTGGGGCGTCGAATCCGACAGCGGCGAACACTTGGCAAGTGTAGCGCGCGAGGAACTGGAGGACCTCAAGGCGCATCTGGAGCGGTTCGGCGTCGATACCGGCAACTTAGATGAATTGGCGACGGCCGCAATCGCAGCCCCTGTGACACGATAGCGCGCCCCCGGATGCAGTGTTACACCCTTGGAGGAATGGTATGAAACGTAAGCCCATCAGTGGGCCGTGTGGCCCGGCAACCAAAACCTAGTAGGAGACATCCAATGCCTAACAGCCCTGGCAATGTGTGGGATCTGGCAAACTCCGCGACGCAATGCATGATTGCGGTCCACGGAATCTGCAAAGCCCGCGATATTATCACGGAAATGCAATCCCGCATCGATGGTGCCGTGCGGGACCAGCAAAAGCGGCATCCCGAGGACTGGAAAGACGAGTTGAAACAGACGCCCGCACCAACACAATCGGCACAGACGGAACCGAACACCGCAAAAAACACAACAAAAATCCCCCAAATTCCGAGAGTTGGTGGGTGAATCACTGCCAATACCTCGGATTTGTGGAAGGAGTGACGAACAATGACTAACGACGAGATCCAACACGAGCAAGCAGTTACCGAGTTTTTTGAACAGGCCGTAAAGGACGGGAAGATGACTCGCGAAGAACTCGAAGAACTTACCGGCAACGAACGGCGTGGACATGGGCTCCGCAGTAGCCACAGCCGCACCCTCAAGGTCTTCGAGGACTTCGTGATTTCCGCATGTCACGAGGCCGATCGCAACGCTGATGATGTCACCGAGTTTAAGAGAGCCGCGATGCGCGTTCGCATCGACGTCCGCCTGGCCGAACTCGGTCTGACCCGGCGGCATGTCGAACTGTACATGAACTATCCGGAATGGACAGAGACCGAACTAGGGGTGGCGTTTGGGATGCCGCGGCGAACTGTGGCTTATCAGCTCGACCGCGTTCGCAAGTCCTGGCCGAGCTTCCGTTTGGGCGCACCTATGCAACAGCGTGATGAGTGCCCGGCACTGGAACATATGGACCGGATCGAATGCAGTGATACCAATCCCTGGCTGGACGAAAATGCGATCCGCCGGCGGTTTTAGTATGTGGCGGGCCGCGGCCACCCCCACCGGGGACTACCATAAATAGCCAATGCGGCCCGTCTCTTTTCTACATCATGCAAGGAGTAATGACATGCGTACCTTTAGCACTGGGGCAACCCGCGACGACGAAGGGGGGAAACTGGACTACGATGGGTTCCTAAGCCCCCTTGTGTTAGATCGGTACGCCCAATACATGCACGAGCACCGCAGGCAGAAGGACGGTCAACTACGGGACTCAGACAACTGGCAAAAAGGTATCCCCACGAGCGCATATATGAAATCCCTGTGGCGGCACTTCATGGATGTGTGGCGGCAGCACCACGGGCTTCCTGGAGAGGATACTATGGAGTCCTCCCTCATGGCGGTATTGTTCAATGTTATGGGATACGCACACGAGACGTTAAGGACGCGATATGGGGCGGAACAGTCCGGAATACCACAAAACACTTGCGGGGATTGTGAGCATTTCCTCGGGGTGCCGTTTGCCGGCGGTACCGATACGTGCTGCGAGAACGGTGTGGCGGCCGACGAGCCGTGTAACCCCCAATGTTTTGTGCCCAAGGGAGGTTCCTGATGCCCAGTGCTTATATGGCGCACGCTATACGGGGCCCCAAAGGCGACGACGCCACCCGCGCGGATATGGAGGCGAACAACCGCAAGGCGTGCGAGTTTGCAGCCAGGATTCGCCAAGCATGTCCCACGCTCGATCTCTACTGTCCCGGCGAACATGACGAGCTGGTACAGGAGGGTATCGAGCGGGGAATACTGACTGCGGAGCAAATCCTCGAAATCGACCAACATCTGGTCCCGAAGCGGGATTTTCTGATCGTATATGCTCCAGACGACAGGCTGAGCGGGGGGATGCTTCTGGAGTTGCATACCGCCGGGCGCAGCAACATGCCGATCGTGGTGACAGATGGCGACCTGACCGTCATAATGGCCGTGCTGGGGGGGTTCCTACGATGAGCCGAGTCGTTGTTATACCCGATCTCCACAATCCGGCATGTCACCCCGGGGCGTTGGCATTCTGTAGCGACCTGCGTGATCGGTATGACTGTGACCGGGTCGTTTTCATCGGGGACGTAACGGATATCCAAGCCATATCCTTCCACGCCAACAATCCCGAATGTCCAGGGCCAAAGGACGAGTACAAGTTGACCCTGCAATGCCTCAAACCGTGGCGGAAAGAATTCCCGAAAGCTACGGTTACGTACGGGAACCATGACGCGCGTGTCCTGCGGCGAGCCGAGAGTGTAAACATCCCGAAGGTGTACTTACGCGATTTCGCGGACGTGTGGGAGACCCCCGATTGGAAGTGGGTCGAGGATGTGGTGATAGACGACGTGTACTATTTCCACGGCGAGGGCAGCACTGGGACACATCCCGCCTGGAACGCGATGCGGCACTACTTGATGTCGTGCGTCCAAGGACACTGTCACTCGGCCTCGGGTATAAAGTGGTCGGCGAACCCCACCCGGCGAACATTCGGTCTTGATACAGGATGCTTGATCGATGTGGACGCCTTCCAGTTTGCGTATGGCAAGCACTGCAAAACCCGCCCCATGCTGTCGGCGGCGGTGGTCATCGACGGAGTGCCCCAGCACTTCATCATGCCCTGCGGGAGAAAAGAAAAGTATTGGAAGGGTAGGTTCGATGGCCGGGTCAAGACGCATAAACGTGGCCGGTAAGCGGTTTGGCCGATTTTTTGCGTGCGATATGTCGTATCGCCCGTCACCAACAGTTCACCAAGAAGGGGAAGTGATTCCCCTTCCCGATCGGAATAATTGTGGAGTAAACGAATGCTGATACCCAAGTGCCCGACAGTCAAACCGCCGTTCTCGTTCGGCGACGTGGCCCAGTACCAGGCCAAGCAGGACGTGGGCAAGGAGATCATCGAGTGCCTGAAGTGGATGCAGAAGAACACCATCGTGCCTGGGTATCAGGAAATGCTCGGCAAGTTCATTGCAGCGGTGCCCTGCACGACCACCGTACGTGACCCCGCCCGATTGCCGTTCCCGGCCATAGGCCCGGCGGCGACGTCTGGAACCAGCAAACTTGGCTGTGTTTACACGCGGTTGTCGTGGGTCGTACAAATCTACTGGACCATGTGTATCGATGGCGACGACAACACGGCGGTGATCCGCGAGCATCTGGCCTGGGTCCGCGACGTGTGGACCAGGGGTGTGGAGAAATGTAAACTGATCGGGTCGCCCCGCGAAGGGTGGACGCTCGATCCGGAGGGGAAGTGATATGTGGTTCGCCGATTGGATATCCCGCGATGGCAATGAGTGGCATGTCCGGCTAACTCTGCACAAAAAGCGATGGTATCTACCCATTGGGGTGGATGTGCGGAAAGGTTGGTTATCTGTTGGTTTTCTCTGCTTCAGCGGTGTCGTTTCTTGGTTTCACGGTTTGTCACCATATACCAAATCAATAGGCAGGGGGTAAGTGATGCATAACATAGCCTGTGCGATCGTGTTCGCGACGATTACATGGTCGCTTGAGCGGCAAAAGCCTGGGGTTTTCGACGGCTGCCAATGGCTCGCCATTATCACCTTGTTTATGTGGGTCTCTGCGTTCCTTGGAGCGGTGCTGCCATGACCGAGGTGTGGCGGATACCACTCGAAGCGGCCGGCTTCCCCACGGACGCCGTCGTGCTCGACTTTGAAACCTTCTTCGACACCGACTATACGCTGAAAAAGATGACTTCCGTCGAGTTCGTGATGGACCCACGATTTGAGGTGACGGGGCTGGGATTTGGGTTACTCGGTGTCGCCGGGCCATGTGGATTTGCCGGGTTGGCGGAGGTGGTGGAATCGCTTGAGAATCTCCAGTTTGTCTATGGGGACGACCTCGAAGGCTGCACCGTCGTCGTGGCGAATGGTAAATTTGACTGCCTGATCCTTCGTGAGAAGTACGGCATCACGCCCCGGTTCGTGGTCGATGTGCAGGACCTCGGCCGCAACCTCGATGCTCGCGATCGGCATGACATCGAGTACATGGCCAAGAAATATAAGGCCCCAGCCCCAAAGGGCGATACGATGCAGTTCAAGGGTCTGCACTGGCAGACAATGACTCCTACACAACGTGAGTCGCTCGCAGCATATTGTAGAGATGGTGACGTGGCGATCGAGGCGCACTTGTTCAAGACCCTTCTGCCCCGCATTGTGAACCCCGAGACGGAGCTACGTCTATCGAATCAGACGCTCCGGCTGTTCCTGGAACCCAACATCAAGGTCAACTTTGAGTTGGGCAAACGCCTGGCTGCGGAGATGGAGGCCCAAGTGGGCCAGCAGATCGGGGAGCTACATGCCCTGGGCATCAACTGCGTCGAGCCGCCCCGATTTTACAAACGGATGGCATCGAAACCGCCGATCGTGCGGCCCGTGACACCGACCGACATCCGTAGCGACGGGTCGTTCGTCGCGATGCTGGCGGATGCACTGCCGCCGAGCGAGTCGGTGCCGATGAAGCAGGGCAAGGCCAAGCTGATCCCCGCTCTGGCGAAATCGGACGAGGCCCTGAACTACCTACTCGTGCATCCTGAGCCCAAGGTCCGGGCGCTGGTGGCTGCACGGGTGGCGTGCAAGTCCTGGCCCGGCCACACTAAGCGAGTGCATCGGATAATGGATCAGGCCCGTCTCCGGGGCGGGTTCACGGGGCTACCACTGACCTACTACGCCGCGCATACCGGAAGATTTGGAGGAACGGGAGGATGGAATCCGCAGAACCTAGGCGCTCGCGACGTCCACACGCTCATCAAACAGGTCGGTACGATGCTGGAGGCCCCGGAGGGATTTGTATTCGGCTCTGGCGACTTGTCGCAGATCGAGGCCCGCGTGGTGGCCTGGTTGTCCGGCCAAGATGATCTCGTGCGGGGTTTCGCCAATAACGAGGACATCTATTCAGAGCTGGCCCAGAATACGATCTTCCACAAGGAGACGTACAAGAAGCCCAAGCCCGACGACTCGCCCGAGAAGATCAAGGCGATGAAGACCCGCCGCGACTTCGGAAAGATGGCCATTCTCGCGTGTATCGCCGAGGGCACGCCAGTGTTGACCGCCCTAAAAGGATTCATCCCTATTGAGGATGTGACCTGCGACGATCTTGTGTGGGACGGACTACAGTTCGTGGCACATTCTGGTGTTGTATATCGAGGAATGCAGAGATGCATACAAGTGAACAAAGTGTGGATGACGCTAGACCACGAAGTGCTGGCAAACGACGGCTGGTGTCTGGCGCACGACCTAGACACCCGCAGCCAGCAGTTGGCGATACATTCGGCGAATTATCAGTTGTTGCCATGTCACACGGCCCACGAGGCGGTATTGAGTCCGTTCAATGCCGCTGCTCCTGTGGTAGAACGTCTTTTCCAGCACGTGATAGCCTCGTCAGCGGCAGAACTACGCGATGCAATGCGTGTGCTAAAGCTAAGTCTGCACGCTCCAATACAACAGCGCCGGAAGTTCTTTCAGCCCACCGCAGGCGGCTATACGGCCGAATTTCTGCGATCATTGGAAGGTGCTGTAAGCGGAAAGATCGCAACTATGGAGGGCGGGGACTCGGAGTGTGGTCGCAGTGGGCATCTGACCGTACCGCATTTTTGCGATATCTTGTTTCGTTGCCTGGATGGGACATCCCCGGACTTGAGATCGATCGTATTAACAACGATCAAGGCTATTTTCCCGGCAACATACGCTTCGCTTCCCGAACGGAGCAAATGCGAAACACCCGATGCTACCGGAACGACGGTGCGGGGACCCTCGCAAATTGTGCCCAATGCGGAAAAGAGTTTGAACGAAAGCAGGCAGGACAACGGCTATGCTCCAAGCGGTGCGCTGGGATATCGTCCCACTTACGATATCTTGGCGGCCGGCCCTCGGCGGCGGTATCAGGCCGGCTGTATGATCGTCGCTAACTGCGGTTTCGGCATGGGTGGTGACACCTTCTACGACCGGGCGATCGTGAAGCCCGAGTTGCGGCCGGCGTTCCTGTCCGGTGAGATCGATCGGGGGTTTTGTCAGCATGTTGTCCATGGCTATCGCCAGCGGTATCCCCACATCGTGGCATACTGGCATGAGGTCGAGAAAGCATGGCGGTTCGTAACAAAGTATCCGGCACAGACGGCGATCGTGTCGCACAATGGGCATGAAGTTCGATTTCATCATCGCCAGGGGACGACGGTCGTTACCCTGCCATCCGGCCGCGAGCTGTACTATCCGGTCGCCCGCGTCGATGCCGAGGGAAATTGCTCCTACCGATGGGGCTACACCTACGGCGGATCACTGGTGGAAAACATCGTGCAGGCGTCGGCTCGCGACGTGTTCACCGCGGGTCTACTGCGGATCGATGACGCCGGGTTCACCCTGATCGGCCACATTCACGATCAAATCCTCACCCTACTATCCGTAGACGGCACCGAGAACGATCGCTTGGCCGAGATGCATCAGCTTCAGACCGAACCCCTGCCCTGGACGCAGGGATTGCCTGTGGCCACGGAGGGAGAACTGTCGAAAACCTACAAGAAGAGCGAGGATGAGTGACGACCGAACGGGTGCCACTATGTGGAGGTGAAGAAGATGCCATAAAGGCCCGGAGATACTACTGCTACACCCAGCGAGCGGGTGTGTGCGCGTGGTGGAAACGCCGGTATCGGAGGCGACTACGGCGTCTCCTGAAACACAGACTACAGCAACGGGAGGACGAGTAATATGTGGATGCCCAGTATCGAACGGCCGCGGAATCGCGTACCAACAGTGGGTCCGTTCCAGCGGATCAGTAACTACCGGCTCCTGCGACGGCTTGGGTTCGCCCGCGGCACTTCGTGGCAGTCTAGCCGACTATGTTGCGATTACCTGCGGAAGAGGCCGGAGCACAAGCCGTGGTTCGTTCCGGGGATGACCCCGGCACGGAGTTCGCCGTGATTCCTTCTCGCCGCAACCACGCGATCGACCGGGGCAAGCTCGCACGTAAAGCACGGCCCCTTGGAGAATTGATTGTAGATGCAATGCACAAGAAGATGGATGGCGTATCAGACCCACTTTCCGACACGATCCCTCCGGTCCCCCACGTCCAACGTAAACGGCACCGGCGACCGAAGTCCGAGCGGGAGTCCCCGGTCCTGCACGGCTGTCTTAAATGGCTGCACGATCGTGGAATCGAAGCATGGAGACAGAACACGGGAACCGCTTGGATCGGCGACCAGCCAGTGACATTCGGTCGTCCCGGCGCTGGGGACATCACCGGCATTCTGCCAGATGGCCGTCGGCTGGAGGTCGAGTGCAAGAGTCCGACTGGGATACAGAGCGAGAAGCAAAAGAAGTTTCAAGCGACGATCGAGAGGAATAACGGGGTCTATATTCTGGCCCGCAGTGTGGAGGATCTGGAGCGATGTCTCAAGTCATTTGTGGCGACTGCCTGAAGATCCTGCCCACGTTGCCGCGGGCGAAAACGATCTTTGCCGATCCACCGGACAATTTGGGCATGGAATATGCTGGGTTTGTAGATCGTTGGTCCTCTCAGGCAGCTTACTATGATTGGTTGGCCCCACGCATAGATAGCTCCCTATGCCGGGCAACTGTCGCTTGGTGGAGCGTTTACTACAAGCACTTGCCGTGGTTGCTGTGGTACCTGGATGATCGCGGGGATCTCGACAAACGGCTATTTTTGTGGCGATTTGCGTTTGGCCAACACCAACAACGGGATTGCGGGAATGGGTACCGGCCGATCTTGCGAATCTCCGAGCAGAACATGCGATGGAACACAGACGCAATCCGCATTCGTTCTGCCCGACAGGAGCAGGGTGATCCGCGGGCCGACCCTCGCGGCCGGGTGCCGGATGACGTATGGGACTTTCCGCGGGTGTGTGGTAACTTCCACGAGCGGCGGAAATGGCATCCGAACCAACATCCCGAGGCCTTGATCGAGCGGATCGTACGGATGTCCGGCGGACCTGTGATCGATTTGTTCGGCGGCACCTTCACCGTCCAGCGTGTATGCGATCGGCTTGGTGTCGAATGCACCAGCATCGAGGTTAGTCCCACGTATTGTGAACACCATGCTCGCGAAGTCCGCGGCATTCCACCCATACCAACTATCAAGTGAGGGACTGATGCCCACCAGAGAACTGAAACTATCCTTCTCCTCGGACTCGGACTACCAGGCGTGCCAATGGCGATACCTGTTGTCGCACATCTACGGTCTGACGTCAGAGAAGGACAAAGACGCCCTGCGGATCGGCGAGACATGGCATCGCTGCCACGAGATCCTGGAGATGGTGCCCGGTACCAAGTGCCCCGACTGTCTCAAGCATGAGGAGCTTCGACCGGACTGCGATCTGTGCGCCGGAACAGGCTATCTACCCGAGGATATGATGGACGCGGTGGTTCGCCACCTCAATCGGGTGTACGGCATCACGCCTGACAACAAGACCCGCGAGGAATGGGAATTGGAGCGGACCACCCTGCTCTACTCCCTGAGCGGGCATCGATGGCTTTATGCCGGCGACCAGCGATTCGATGTGGTCGGCAGCGAGATCAAATGCGTGATCCCGGTGATCGATCCGGCGACCGGCCGCAAGGCGCCCAAGACGAAGTTCGTCCTAAAGGTGGACAAGCTCGTGCGTGATCGGTCCTCCGGCATGGTCTATGTCTGGGAGCGAAAGAGTACCAGTCAGTCGATCACCGATGCCGACTACTGGGAAGGGCTGACCCAGGGCGACCAGGTGACGGGCTACATCTATGGCGTCCGCGTGGCCCAGTACAGCGGCCAGCTCGTCAGGTATGGCATCCATCCATCCGATCCGCCTGTGGCCGGGGCGTTCTGTGACGTCTGGCACAAGCCCGATATCAGTCCCAAGATGTTGACCCAAGCCGACACGGCGACGTTCGTGGAGACCGGGCAGTATTGCGGGGAGGGGTTTACGGTAAAGCCCGAGCCCTCGGGTCAGCGGATCGTGGTCAATCAAGAGATCGCCCAGACTGTTCCCGGCAAGAAGGAAGGCGCCTTCGCCATCCGCGAGACGCCCGAGATGTTCGGCGCTCGTTTACTGGCCGACATCGCCGAACGGCCGGAACACTATTACGCCCAGCGGGAGGTCAGCCGCACGGATAAGGACCTCGAAGCATTCCAGTGGCACATCTACAACTTGGCCCGGCAAATCCGCCATGTCGAGGGCAAGAACTTGTGGGTCAAGAACGTCAGGGCGTGCAAGTCAGGGTTCCACTGCGAGTTCATTGGTCTATGTCAGTCCGGAGCGGAGATCGACCCCGACACCGTTCCGCCGGGATACAAGCGCAAATACCCAACAAAACCCGAAGAGATGGAGGTTCCCATCGTATGACATACGACGAGTTTTACAAGGCCGTAGAAGAGGCGGAATTCGTGGAACGCCGCGCTAGGGAATTGGTGCATAAGACCGCCCATCTCTGCCGCGATCGCTTGCGGGCGTCCGGTGTGGATGCCTATACGCTATCAACACTTAAGCGCGAACTCAAAGATTGGGACATGGTTCGCAATATCTGGAGGACCAAATGATGACACCCACACCCCGCACGCCCGCACCCCGAGCCCCGGCCCCGCCGCCGATGCCGGCACCGTCCGCCGTTGTGACCGTGCCGAAGCGATCGTTCATCGCCGTACCGTGGACCGGCAACAACGAAGGCGAGAAGATCATCCTCTACGGCCCCAGCGGTATGGGAAAGACCACGCTCGCCGCAACAGCCCCCGATCCCGTGTTCATCGGCTGTGATGATGGCGGTCGCAAGGTCCGTAATCCCAAGACAGGGAAGCCGGTCATGCACGTTCCCGGCGTCGAATCGTTCCTCGATGTCCGTGCCGCCCTGCAATCGGACGTGTTCGACAACTGCAAGACCGTCGTCATCGACACCGGCACGGAGTTGCAGCACTGGGCCCTGCCCTATATGTTCCAGACCATCCCGCACGAGAAGGGCCAACGGGTCACGAGCATCGAAGGCTATGGTTTCGGCAAGGGCTATCGGCATCTGTTCGACGTGATGCATCTGATCCAATCCGACCTCGATCGCTTGGTCCGGATGGGCAAGAACATTATCATCCTGTGCCAATCGGCAGCGATGAACGAGACCAACACCGGCGGCGAGAACTACCTGAAGGATGGTCCCGATCTGCATCACAGCGACAAGTGCAGCGTGCGAAACAACTTCATCGCGTGGGCCGATCATGTGTTCCGGATCAACTGGGAGAACGCATCGGTGGACAACAAGAAGATCACGCCGGTCAGCGGTCGCATGATCCAGACCTATCCCGATGCTACGTTCCACGCCAAGAGCCGCGGCACGACGTTCGCCGACGCCCCGGTGGTAGCGTTCGAGCGGCCGGATGACGATTCCCTGTGGCGTTATTTGTTCCCGGAAGGGGTGTGATATGTCCGGCATCGCAGGTGAAGTGCGGGGATTGTCGCGAAGTGCGAAATGCCCGTGTGGTAGTGGTCATAAATTCCGCAAGTGCTGCGGCCCGAGCTGGCGAAAGCCCGGCAAGTGGCAGCGTCAGATGTGGACGAAAGTGGTTGAACGGTTTTTAACAGGAGAATAGCATTATGAACATCGATCGTGTTGGTTCGTTCCGAGGTAAGGTTCTCGACCGCGGCGTGTCCGCCACCACCAACGGCTATCCCCAACTTGTCCTCCAGCTCCAAGCCACCGAGCATTGGGACGATGTTAACGAAGTCTGGGAAGCCTGGAATTACGACGAGTCCGAGGCAACGGCGTACATCTGCCTGTTCGGCGGGAATGGCAAGGCCACGCTCGGCGTGCAGCAAGCGATGAGAGCCCTTGGTTGGGACGGCGCATCACTGATGACGCTTCAGGATGACACCCACATCGAAACCGCTCAGTGGCGGATGGAGATGAGCGTCTACAACGGCGTGACCCGCATCCAGGTCGCTTGGGTCGATGCCTACGACGCTGAGCCAGGTCGCAAATGCAAGAAGCTGGACGTCAACGACATCAGGAAACTGGACGCCAAGTATAGCGCCGCTCTCAAGGCCATCGGAGGCGGACCCAAACCGAAGAGCGCCCCGCCGCGACCGCCAGCCCCGAAGGGACCGCTGGGAGATAACGGCCCGGACCCTACGCCGTCCCCGAGTGGGACCCCGATGGAGACCCCTGTGACGATCCCTACAGTCTCGGAATCAGCTGAGCCCCCGTTCACGCCGGACACCCCGGCGGACCCTACGCCGGCTGTGATGGAATATGTGCCCGTTGCCCAGCCGTCGGCCACTGTCCCGAGCGCTGAGCCCGAGAAGCCCAAGCGTGGACGTAAGCCCGCCGCTCCGGCCGCTCCCGCAACGCCGATCGCCACCCCCGTGGCATCGGCTGTAGACCAAGGCACCGCGTGGGGTGCCGTGTACGGTGCCGGCAAAAACAAGGGCAAGAACGATGTCGAGATCACCAACGCCTGGGTCGCCGTCGTCAACGAGATCGGTGGGGACGAGAAGGTCGGTTCCGACTGGTCCGGTGTCCGGGATCGGGCGATCGCCAAACTGTCGTGAGCAACACCGAGGAAGCGGGGCCTACGGAGAGGCCCCTTCGAGGAATACTAAATGCCTGACTTCAATGACATCCTAAAAACCTGCCAGGCTAACGTCTGGCCCGCTATGGTCGAGGATCTGGCGACGACGCTGAACGTCTCGCCCGATGCGATCCAGCGGTTGGGGGTGGGGTTCTACCCAGCGGAGCAGGCTTGGGTTTTCCCGGAACGAGATGCCGAGGGTCGCGTCATCGGTCTACTGAAGCGGTATAACGATGGCAAGAAATTGATGTGGAAGGGCGGAAAGCGCGGACTGTCCTATGAATGTGTGGGTGTACGATCGGAGGAGTCGGGACTTCCTGAGCGTGAGTTCATTCGGGTCGCCGATGCCAACGTTCCTTGTCCCATTTGCGGGAGAGAAAACGACGGGTGCCTTGTTAGTGACGAGAACCCTGAAGACCCAGCAGCCGTCATCTGCGTACGAACCCCCGCAGGTGCGATACGGGCTCTCGAAAGCGGGGCTGGGTATCTACACCATCGGCGAACCCCTGTTGGTGATCGAGAGCGGCGGGTTTCTGTGCTACCTGGATCGGATAAGCCAGTGGTCGTTACGGAAGGCGCGTCTGACTGCCTGGCTGCGATGTCGATGGGCTACGTTGCGGTCAGCCGTCCGTCAGCTGATTTCGCATCGGACAGCCTGTGCGAACTCCTCCGGGGGCGTGATGTCATACTCGTCGGAGACCGCGACAGCCACGGAGTCGGTCAACGCGGTCTCGAAGCTGCGTTCCTCTCTCTCAAACCTGTCTGCCGCTCTGTCGTCAAGTGCCTGCCCCCCGAAGGATTCAAAGACCTCCGGCAGTGGCACCCTACGGCCTCCGAGTTTCAATCCAACTTGGCCGCGACCGGAGTGACGGAAGACTCCGACTCCACCCTCGCCGGATCATCGCCCTATGACATGATCCGGGAGTGGCTTCAAACCACGCAGACCAAGGGACCCACCCGATTGTTTCATCACGTCAACGGGGAGTATTTCCGATGGCATGGATCGCAATACAACAAGGTCGAGCAGAAGCAGGTCCGCCAGGAATGGTATCAGTTCTTTGCCGGCCGTGAGATCAAGATCCAGCAGGCCAAGAGCATCAAGATTGTGGCGGTCAAAACAGACAAACACCTGATGACCGATCTCGATGACGCCGCATCAGCCCTATGCTATGTCCGCGTTGAGCCCGACACGCATGAGCCGTTTATCATCAAGACCGGCAAGAGCATGGATCTGACGCGGGCGGTGGTGTTCCAGAACGGCATCTTGCACGTCACAGATGATCGTCTTGCAGCGTTGTCGCCCGAGGTGTTCCTGACGAGCACGCTGCCCTATGAATACCGTCCGGGGCACCAGTGTCCCACATGGCAGTGGTTCGTTGGCAACATCTTCAACGAGGACCTGGAGTGCGTCGCCCTGCTCCAGGAGTGGTTCGGCTACAACCTGATCGCCAGCAATCACATGCAGAGCATGATGTTCTTCTTCGGCGTTCCGGGGTCGGGAAAGTCAACCACCGGAAATGTTCTCCGCGCTGTTCTGGGGACGGCCCGTTCTTGTGCCGCTGGTACGGAGAATTTCACTGCCCTATTCGGGAAAGAATCCTTGCTAAATAAGTACGCCGCGATCATGTCCGAGAGTCGCGGCGTGAACAGGGCCGACATCGACAAGCTCCTCCAGACGTGGAAAGCGATCACCGGCGGCGATGCCGTGTCAATCGCCCGCAAGTACAAAGCTGCGGTGGACGCCCGGCTGTTTTGCCGGCTGACTTACATTGCCAACGAGGCAATTCCCTTTGATGATGCCTCACAGGCGATGGCCAACCGAATGCACCTGTTGTACTTCCCGAACAACTACCGCAAGGGCAAGCCCGATTGGGATCTCGAACGTAGGCTCACCGCCGAGGCCCCTGGCATCGCCCTGTGGGCGGTTGAGGGCCTGAAGCGGCTACTGACCGAGGGCCAGTTCACACGGCCTAAAGTATCGATGGATCACCTAGCATCCCTGGCCGAGCTGACCAACCCGATCGGGACCATGCTGTCCGAGTGCTGCACCGTGCATGTGGGCCCGGAGTTCCTGAAGTACCGAACCCCGTGCAATGATCTCTACGATCTGTGGAAAGCCTGGTGTGACGAGAACCACGTCCGCACCGGCATAACCGGCGTCGGGTTCGGGATGAAGCTCAAGACGATGGACCACCCGATCGTCCGGCGTCAGATCACGGAAGCGGGGAATCGCTTCTACGCTTACCAAGGTCTTTCTATCCTCCCGGAGGCGTATGCGAGGTATTTGCGGAGGTAATCCCAATGTGGGGACCTCCCATTTTACAACAAGGAGAACTGATGAAAACATTCGTGTACGGATTGTTGTTGTTGCTTACCCTGTGCGTGGCCGGTTGCCATGTGGTTACGGATGCCGTAACCGGACAGTCGGTGCGGGTCCTAGACCCCAATTCTCCGATCGTTCTCGGTGGTGAGGCGGCGGCAGAGGTCGCCGCCAACGTCGCCCCTTTTCTGGGCCCGATGGGTGCTGCGGCGGGAGGCATTATCCTGGGGATTCTGGGTGCGTGGCGGAAGGTCAAGCCCTCACTGGCCGCAGCGCGGACCGCAGCGGAGCAGTATCATGCAGTGGCGGCGGCGACAGTGACGGGGATCGAGGAGTTCAAGACCACACAGCCGGAAGCGTGGGATGCACTGGGGACCCTGATCGAGGCCAAGGCAAAGGAGCAGGGGATCGATCCGAGGCTGATCGAGAATGTGATTCGTGGTCTCCGGGGCCTGCCTGCCAAGGTGTAGCGGTGTTGGTGGGGCTACTGTTTGGTGCGGCGTTTATCATAGCAATACGGCCTGCGTGGAGATAAGATGACCATCACCCTGCAAACTGAAGTGAAGGACCTCAAGGGGGTGGGCCCGGCGAGAGCCGCCGGGCTCGCCCGCCTGGGGATCAAGGCTGTCGATGACCTTCTGCATCACTATCCGAGTGGCTACACGTTCGCGCCGGAAGTGCTCAACACAAGCATGTGGGGCTTCCCCAAAGACGGAGAGACCGCGACCTGCGTAGGTGAGGTGGCATGTATCAACAAACCCAACCGCTACAATGGTACTTTTGATTTTGGCGTGACCTTCGAGAGTGGCATTCGTGTGAAGTGGTATGGCGGGCAATACCTTCGCAGCCAAATATTCAGGGGTTCGCGGCTCATGGTGTCGGGCGCGTGCCGGGATAACGGCTTGTTCGTAAACCCCGAGTTCAAGGTCCTCAAACCCGATGAGACTCCCAATCCCGCCGACCTCAACACCGTGACCTACCCCGTGGCATCGGGGATCACGAGTAAGGACATCGGGCGGTTGGTGCGACAAGTGCTCGACACACTATACGCGGAAGGGACTGCTGCATACGATTCAGCGATGTGGTATATTCATCGGCCGACGAATCAGAGCCAATCGGATATGGCCCGAACTTTGCTGAAATACGACGAACTCCTATATCTTCAGCTCGGCCTCGCTATGCGTCGCGCCCAGCAGACGGCGGAGCGGCCGAATGTGCGGTGTATTCTGCCACCGCAGCACATCGGGGAATACTTCCCATTCACGTTCACAAACGATCAGGCGGCGGCACACGGCGAGATTTTGGCGGACCTATGCCACGATCGCCCCATGAACCGCCTCCTCCAAGGCGATGTGGGCTGCGGCAAAACCGCCGTTGCCGCGTATGCCGCGATCGTCATGGCGTTCAATGGCGGACAGACCGCAATCCTATGCCCGACTGAGGTGCTGGCCCGCCAGCACTACAATACGATCAAAGGGTTCTTCGACCGAGCGGGGGTGAGGTGTGAGCTAGTGGTGTCGGACAACATGACAAAGGAGCGGGCGCAGGTGGAGTCCAAGACGGCAGATATATTCATTGGCACAACTGCATTGCTGAGCGAACGGTGGTCTATGGGTTTTCATAAACTCGGCCTGGTCATCATTGATGAGCAACACAAGTTCGGCGTCGAGCAGCGGGCCGCTCTCAAGCGTCACGGAAACCCGCACATGCTGGTGATGACCGCGACTCCTATCCCTCGCACACTGGCGATGACCGTCTTCGGGGACCTTGACGTCAGCACGATCAAGTCGATGCCTCCGGGACGGAGCCCCGTGGAGACCAGTTGGTGCCGCGATGGCGTGGATCATCAGTACATGCGGGATGTCCTGCAAAGCGAACTCCGGCAGGGTCATCAGGTGTACGTCGTGTGCCCCCGGATCGAGGCCCTGGACGATGAGATGCGGGCGGTGGAGGAGGTGTGGCAGGAGTACCACAATATGTTCCCCGACCGTGCTGTGGCCTATCTGCATGGCAAGCGGACCCCAGACGAGAAGCAGCGTATCACAGAGTGGTGGAATGATCGGTCGCTGGTCGCTCGCATCCTCGTCTCCACCACAGTCATCGAGGTCGGCGTGGACAACTCCAACGCTACGGTCATGGTGGTCGAGGGTGCCGAGCGATTCGGCCTGGCCCAGCTCCATCAGCTACGCGGTCGCGTCGGCCGAGGCAATGCCCCATCGTATTGCTTCTTACTGTCAGATACCGACAGTTCTGGGGGCAAGAGCCGCCTCAAGATCATGGAGCAGACCCACGATGGGTTCGAGATCGCCGAGCACGACCTGAAGATGCGGGGGCCGGGGGACCTTCTGAGCACCCGCCAACACGGACTGCCGGATCTGAAGCTCGCGGATCTGGTGGAGGATTTCGACCTGTTGCTCGAAGCCCGCAAGGATGCGTTCGCTATCGCCGAGGCCGATCCTACTCTGAGTGCGCCCGAGCACCAGGCAATGCGGTCGGAATTGCTGAAACGATTCGGGGGGAAGTTGGAAATGGGAGACGTTGGATGAGGTACAACTGCCTTTGTTGCGATCAACGATTCGATGAAGCTCGCATCGCAGAAGTATACGGAACCGCGGAAAGAAAAGCCTGCCCGTTCTGTGGGAGTACTCGGCTGGAGATGTCGGATGCCAGGTTAGATCGGAGGGACCTGAACGACCATCTCGCCGAAGCCCGCCACATCGTGGCCAGTTGGCCGGAGTGGAAGAGAAACATCGGGCATCGGCTTGATCCGATCCCGCCGGAGGAGTTGCCATGATCCGAACTCGTGACATGCTGATACAATGGCTGCGGGAACACAGCAGCAAGGACCGCGTAATCCACAACGCCGCCCATACCGGGAGGATCGAGAACTACGGGGTGTTTTGCTCGGCACCGGCCAGCACATGCGCCGGCTGGGTCCTGCGGATCACGACCCCACAGGCCAAATACTTCGTAGCCGTGGTCGAGAACGAGATGCATGAGTGGGTCCGCTGGTACCGCATACGGCCCGAACAAATCGACTGGACCGCGTGGTCCGGCGGTCAGTTCCAATCCGAACTCTATCGTGGCGATCAATCGGAGCTATATGATGACTGCCGGCAAAGCGCGATCACCCCGCAAGAGCTATCCAGACCTGATCCCGCGAAAGCAGATTCAGACGTACCTTCGCAAGCGGACGGGCGTCCTGGTGACACAGATGCGGATCGGCCGGTGGATCGGAACCGGCGAGATCCAACTTATCCATCTACCTAAAAGAGAAGGCGGCGGGTATTACACCCGCCGCCTTTGGCTTGACACTTTGATTAAGAGGTATTCAGAATGCTGAAACAAAGGTTAGCTCGATTGTTAGACGTCATCTCCCAGTGGCTCTACCCGCACGATGAGGACGACTGCGACGGAGGGTATCCGTCCGAAACCCCCTACGATTACAAACCGCTGCCACCACTACCGTCCCCGGAGTTTCCACCCATCAAAGGTATTGCGGTGGGTGATAGATTCACTGACGCTTTCGGAAGGTCCTTCGTGTGGTGCCAAGTGCGGGGCCCGGCCGAAGTCAAAGTTGGTCACTTTGTCACTGCCGATCAGGTTATGACGACCCCCGAAGAAGCGACACCACCGTCGTAGCCAGCGCCAGGACGGTGGACACCACCGCGCCGAGGAACGCCAGCGACAGCCGCGTATGCAGCTCCACATGGCCCAGGGTCCACTTCTCCAATCGGGCCGTTCGCTCATCCACCCGAATCAGCAGTTCGTCTTTTTCTTGGTCAGTCATTTCCGTACATCTCCTCGTACTCGGCCCGCGTTAATTCATCTCCGTACACTTGCACGCCCATCCCGATCAGGCCGATCATGGTCAGCGCCGCTCCCCGCGATAGACCCTGATCCTCGATCGCTTTGCGAATGTCCTCGAACGACATCGGCATCAAAGATCCTTCCAATACCGTCCAAGGTGTGGTAGGACCATCGAACTCCGTCTCTCCCGACAAGATCGACCAGCCGACAGCCAGGCCGGGATTGGCCTTGTAGGACAGGAACCGAAGACCCACAGTGCCCATCGTATCGCCCTTGTACGGGCGATCGGCACCGCGGATATCAACAACTTCCCCGGAGTCTTTCTTGACCTGCCCGGAGATTTCCCGTGACAGGAGCACCAGCGTTTGCGACAGGCCGGACAATGGATCGATGCGCACATTGCCGAACCTGGCCTTGCCGAAGTCACTGGATCGGGGATCGAGTTCTATCGTGGCCCCGGCCAACGCCGCCAAGGTGTAGATCGTAGTAAGCCCCGCGGCATACCGACCCATCTCCGCTGCGAACATCTTACGAGTCGCGGAAGTTCCCCGCAAATGCACGGGGCTATACTTTCGCTGACCGGGCCGCGAACTGCGGCCAAACTCTAGTTGCCCGCCCAACGTGGCGATCGTCTGGAACCTGCTGATAGCCCGACGTGGTGCCCAGAATAGACCGTTCATGGCAGATATGGTCTGCTCATACCCCTCCACATTCCCACGTCCCGTCAACATGTTAATGAAATCCGCGATAGCCTTGCCCTCAATCCGCGTGGGCCCACCGTCGCCAGCGAACGATCGCGTCATCGCATCGTAGGAGTCGGCCCGGATCAAATTGAGCAGGGTCGCAAAACTGCGATTCGACCCCTTGATGCCGGGAATGTATTCGGCCAGGCTGGATCGGTACTGCTCCTCACCCCGCGTGAAGGCCGCGTGTCCCGTCGCCTCCACCAGCTCCAGCCCATCGCGGAAATACAGATGAGCGTTATCCCGCTGGCGGATCTTCTCGTTGATCTTCCACGCCTTCTCCTCTGAAGCGAACGCCGCCAGTGCCTCCGGCACGCGACGCAGTGTGCGGACAGGGTGTGATAACAATGCCCACCCACCTTGGTTCCCGAGGCCGCTGAGGTCAAACGATGACTTGAGGGCCATGATGGTGCGAAGCGGCTCCGCTGCCACACCCCGCCAGGTCCACGGTTTTTGCTGCTCGATCTGTCGGCGGATCTCGCCGTCCAGCCGCGCCGCTTGATACTGCATCCGCAGTACTTGGTCGCTCGGCTCGTATGCCATCTGTTTGGCCTTGGGGCCGAAGTCGCGGTTCGCAATGCGAGCCGCCAAGAAATCGAGCTTCCGCTGCATCTTCTGTTGCTGCGCTGGCTCGCTCCCAGCCAGGACCCGTTTGGCACCTGCGTGTATCTCCTTCAGCAGTTGAACCACCGCATCCTCGGAGATCGAGGTGCGTTCCCGCGGCCCCGGCATTTCCCCGCTCTTCAGCCAATAGAGCACATCACGGATCGCTATGCCCTCCCTGTCGATCTTGCGGAATGTACGCTTTAACGATTGTAGCAATTGAATCGTTGCGTTGGTGTTTGCGGCCTTCCGCTGCGTGGTGGTAACGATTGCATCGGTTACGTCGCCCGGCTCCAGTCCGGGGATCAGGGATTGCATCTTGCGCACCACGGACTCCGCCGTGGCCCCGCTATCTCTAGACGCTATGTTCATAGCGATGTCATGCAGCGTCTTCGGAGTCTGCTCCTGTGCGAGCAACCCCTGCAATTCGACATCCTTCTCGGCCTCGGTCATCTTCGCATATCGCGACAGACGGCCACCACTTCGGATAGCACGACGTGCCGAACGTTCCCTGCTCTTGGCGGTGATGCCTTTGGATCGCTCGGATGCATCACGAAGCGCCTTCACGGTTCCAACCAGTTTGCTCTTCGCTTCCGGTGCCAGTGGCTTTCCTGCCACGGCTTCTGCCCGCCCGATCACAGACAGGGTATTGGTATTGTCGCCCAGCAATCCCCGGCGAACGCCTAGGGCCTGCCCTGCCGCCCTACCCGCCACTGTATCGAGGACCTTATTGAGCACGTCGTACCGTTTGCTCAGATCATCCATCCGTTGGACCAGCATACCACGCTCCGAAGAATCGGCCGGCAATCCGGCGATCTTCTCACCCACCGCGTCATATTCCGCAGCAAGTTGCTCCGACCGAATGAACATGCCCTCAGATTCCTGTGGCGTAGCAGCGCGGGGTTTGGCCAACAGATCGCGGGCGATGTCGAACGCCTGATCCACTTTACCCTGTTCGATCGCTTCCTTCTGCCATTGCTCGCGGGTCCCGCGGGGAATCACTTCCTCGGCCGGGGGCAGCCCCATTGCCTCCCGCTTCTGTTGAAGATATTCCTGGCGGGCGGAAGGAAGTTTATTTGGTGTCGTGGGCTGTGTAGAAACGTCTGCACTTGCCGGCATCTGTGTGCGTCCTTGCACAGGCCCCACATCTTTCCCGAGTTCGGCCTGCACGCGTATACGCGGCTTGGCCGGTTCCACCCGTTGCTCGGCGACGGCTTGCTCCAGCACTGCCTTGTCCGACGCCAACTGCTTGGCCGCAGCTCGCTCGCGAAGTACCCGTTTGCCCGCCCTGGCTACGCCCAGTGTGGCGGGGATCGCGGCTGCTATTGCGATATCCTCCGCATCACCGCCCTCCGCCGCGGCCAGTCCGCCGAAGATAGCGGACTCCGTAGCGATCTTGGCGGCGGCTGGCATAC
>Ga0172380_10001366_pt1 | contig 42124 bp, 75 predicted proteins | sample Leawe162metaG_FD_119747 | JGI IMG/M metagenome (GOLD analysis project Ga0172380, IMG submission 119747) | Leachate microbial communities from a municipal landfill in Southern Ontario, Canada - Leachate well 162 metaG | ecosystem: Engineered > Solid waste > Landfill > Unclassified | place...
ATTGATGTGGTAATACAGGTGACGGTTTAAACTAATGGCAGATGTTTTTATTTCAGTTACGCTTGAAATAAAGCGTACAACGCTGCTTGCGAATCAGACGATAACAAAATCTACTGTAGAGTCGATTTTAAGTAATGGAGATAATTCTGAAATAAATTCTCTTGTGAGTTCAAACGAAATAAAACGTGTTGCAAAAGCTGTTACTGGAGAAGAAGTTTTTCAGAGAATTTTTGCAATATTTTCTGAAGGATCTCGGACAATAAACGATGCAATTGTTTCCGAAAACGAAATAAAATTTGGAATTGCCAAGACGTACATTTGGGATATAACAGACGAGACGATAGTTGTAAAAGATCTTGCAACTTTTGATGGGGTAGCCAGTAATGATTACATTGACGATCCGGTGTCGATTTCGGACGAGGTGACTCCATCAAATGTAAAATTCCTTATTGAAATGGACGATTCTGTTTCGGTGGTGGATGCAAATTACAACGTGGAGCTGTTTTCAGACGCGATAAAGGCGTACGATGCGGTTGCCGTTACCAAATTTACCCCGGATACGCAAAGGATGATTTCTGGCACGCAGTTTTACCTGTCGAGTCAGCATCCGTCTCCCGGAGTGTTTGTAAACGTATTTAAACGGTATTCTCACCCGATTTTGGTCGAGTTTGTTCCGTGTCTCGATGACGTTGAATTGATTTTAACTCGCGGGGGGGTCCCGGTATCAGACGAGATTGTGGATGGTGGGAGCATACCTACTGGGGAAGAGCCGGTCCCGACATTCCTTCCGAATGGAAATCTTCCGGACAATTACACGATCGCTGGGGAGAATGGCTCGTTTGTAATCAGGGGACTGAGTCTCGGGGTTTATGTTTTGGTGTCCATCAAGAAAGGGTATACGTTTGGGTGGAAGAAGATCGATGTCAATACGGACACGGTGAGCGCAGATCTGTTTCTGGCTCCGATTCAGGCGTGGAATTACGTTGAGAGAATTTATAATGTGTACGGCCATTCGTTCAAGATGTATCATGTTTCAAATTTTGTTGATCCGCTTGATGGAAACCGTGTGGTGGACGGGATATTGGTATTTGGAGATCTGTACGGGGAGGGCAACCAGGGGAATGCAACTCCTATCGATTCCAGCGGATATTTAGAGCTTGATACCAGTATTAACCCGGGAGAGCTGTATCTGATGGAAATGCCCGATTTGGGCAGGCAAGGGTTCTTTGATAAGGTACAGGGGGAGCAGGTCTACGAGAATGATAACCACACGCGGATAACGTGGGTTGGAAGAGTGAGTCCTCGGGAGTTCGACGGGTTTGCATTCCGGATGAGATTCCCTCCGAATACCGTTGGTATTTTAAATTTGTCAATTGCGACCGGTGTTAAGATTCCCATGCCATACGGGTACGGTTCAACAGGGTCCGGAAGAGTTGGTTCGGGCCGTGCGGGATCATTCGGGAGTGGCAAGACTGGCAGTGGCAAGACTGGAGGCAGCGGGGGAGGGGCGAGCGGCTCGGGAGGGGGCGGCGGAGGCGGCGGGAGCGGGGGCTTGGCTCCTGAATATGTCCCTCCAGCGTGGGATCCAACATTCCCCATTTCCTTTGTAGAAGGGCAGTCTATATTCGAGGAGGACATGCAGGTACGGATTCGTCGCGGGTCTGCATACATCGATCAATTGAACCTGGTCGATGTAGTGCAGGCCGACGAAGACTTTGGAACACCTCCGACGCTAAGTATGCATGGCGTAGCTCTGGATGAGGCGGGGAACCCCATCGCGGGGGCAACTGTGCATCTCGTGGCAGTCCGGAATGGCGTGATCGTAGGATCAACGACATCGAATGCGCAGGGGTTATGGTCAATTTCGAATCTAGAATCGGAACTCGAGTATCGGGTTACTGTTTCGGCCCCGCTTCTTGGGTTCTATTCGACAAGTGCCAATGTCCAGGTGTACGATAAGGATATTGTCGATAAACGGGCTTGGCAGATCCTCGAAGCGCAGTCTTTCAACGTGTCCGGGCAGAGTCAATTCCTCGATGCGAGAATTATTCTTCCCCCGATGTACCTGCTTGGTACCGCAGATGGCAGGATATGGGGAGAAGTAACCAATGCATCAAATGGAGTGAGTCTTGCGGGGGTCCTTGTGGAAGCATACCCTGGGTGGATCCCGGAGGACGAGCTGGATTTGTTTGCGGCCCAGATAAAGTCGGATGTCACTGGCACCCGGTCCTTGTTCGTTGACGGATATTACGAGATATTCGTCCCGAAGGGAAAATGGACGGTCCGGGCCCGGAAAGGGAACTATGCGAAGTCGTCGGTTTATTATATCGAGACGCAGGCGGGATACAATCTCGATATTCCGATTATAGCTCAGGTGCTGTCTGGCATGGCATATGACCGGGCCCGGTTTAACGCGACTGGGGAGAAGGTTCCAATCCCGGGGGCTGTGGTAACGCTCGGGGATTACAGTGCGGTTACCGATGCAAACGGGATTTACAACTTGACAGCTGCGATTCAAAGGGACGTGCTATACGAGGTTGATTTTGAGGCTCTTGGGTATGTAAATGAAACCCGTCAGGTTTCATTCTCGGGAGTTGATGCTGTAACCGGATTTGATATTGGAATGACAAAAGTCCGCTTATTTGGTTCTTCTGCCGGGCCGTAACGCAATACTTTTTTAATGCTTGCATCAGAATAGATAAAATAGGTGGGGGATTTTAAAAAGTGACGATTCTCGTTGTACCCGATGACTATGCAACGGTGACGCTTGCATTGGCTGCTGCATCTCCCGAGGACGAAATACAGATCAAGAGTGGAACTTACCCGGAGAGCATTCTGGTAAGTGCCATGGATCACATCACTTTGGTTGGGGTGAATGCCGGAGGGGGGTTGCCAATAATCTCTCCTGCATCGAATACGCACCCGGGGTATGATTGCTCGGCTCTCATTCTGGACCGGTCGTCGTTTATTACTGTGAGCAACATTGTCCTGAAGAACTTGGTTGCCGATCCCGGAGAGACGAACTACGGAGTCACGATTATTGGATCTGCTGACATCGTTGTACAGAATACCGAAATGACCGAATTGAAATCGGGGGCAGTTTTAAAGCCGGCCGCGGGGCCGGTCACGTGTCAGCGGCTTGTATTCAGTGGATGCAACCTGCATGATATTACCTTCACTGGACTAAGCGAAGGGATCGGGATTGATGACCAGGGGGCGACGCAGAACGATGTGACGGTAATGAACTGCACGTTTAAAGACATGCAGTATGGCATTGGTTTTAATCCCTTGGATGCCGTAGGAGTCGTGGGGAAATACGTTGTGACTGACAACGTTTTTGATACGATCGATCAAATTGGTCTTGCGGTAGAGTGCAATGAGGGGGCTGGGACGAATACAGCAACCATATTGGCATACCGGAACAATTTTGTTGATAACCTGGTTGCAAACATGCATTATTCGGAGACTACGGTGCATTCGATGCTGAGCACTCCTTCCCCTCAGATCTATTGCTGGAAAAATATTCCGAGACTGGGCATGCTCGGGAATTATTACAGCACTCATGTGGGAGTAGACGCAAATGACGATGGGATTTTTGACAACCTAGAGGTTATTTCTGCAAATCATGTTGATGCGGCCCCGTTATTTCACCAGTGGGGGCCCGATTACACGAGTTGCCAGCGGATACGCGGTTATGTTTATGATGCGTCGGCCGCGGACAGCGACAATACCCCGGTCCCAATGGTAGGGGTCACCGTGACGGCCACCGATCTAGGTACTGGGGTTTCTCAGTCCGCGGTAACCAATGGATCCGGATATTATTATTTCTCCACTCCTCCGGTTGGAGAGTCTGTCCTGATTCAGGTGAATGTGAGTGGTTTCGTGATCAGCGAAGTGAAGAAATCTGTCGATCTAAGTTCAAATCTTCCGATCGATTTCTATTTATGGAACGTTCATCGGTACAAAATGTGAGGCGCGATAAAAATGTCAAATCAAGGTTCATCCGTTGCAGCCATGGAGGTTGTAAACTTCCTGGAAAGACTCGAATTGATTCGTGAAGGGCAGATAAAGCCGTATTTGTACGACTCGACAACAGCCACCTGGGTAAAAGCCCCATTGGTTCCGCGTCCGTCTGCCCCGCTGACTACGCTGGCGCATGGGGCCGTAGCGGTTTCTAACGTGGCGATAACTTCGTTTCCGGACCAAGCGTGTAATACGGTGCTGTTAAAAGCGTCCCGAGACAACACCGGGATCATTTACATCGGAGGAGCCGCGGTTTCGAATCTCACGGGGTATGAGCTGGAACCAAGCGAGTCGATCACGTTGAATATTTCAAATGTCAATCTGCTGAGTGCGGTGTCGGAAGTTTTGAATGAAAAAGTGCGTTGGATGGTGATTGCATAATGACGGCGGGTATTGGAGGGGGAGGACTTCCAAGGGTAAAGGAATTTCTCGCTTATTTAAAGGCCCTGTATGACACGGTAATAACGACGGGGGCAACGAAGTCTGGACAGGTGAACCTGCGGGCTGCGGATGGTACCGAGCTCGGTGCGCCAGGCGGGGTTCCGCTGCATGTGGATGTAACCGGGGATTTTCCGGATAACATTCAGGGGGCAGTCGAGACTGGGAATGCCGATGTAGATCCGCTTACCCCGGGGCACCGGGTCTTGCCAGTTAAGAATGGGGGACATGCAAACGCAGCCGCACCGGCCGCGGTCGCAGAGAACCAGATTGTCGATGCTTGGTACGACCTGTCGGGTCGTCTGCATGTGGCCTTGGACGACGGTTCTCATGTCACTGTGGGAGCTGTTGCAGATGCGGCGGTCGCTGCCGGGGCGGCCGGGACGGTATCTGCAAAACTCCGTAGGATTACAGCCGATATTGGGGAACTGGATGCCCTTGGTAAAGTTGCTGGCGATGGCATAAAGGCAGATATTGTGAATATACTGGGCACTGCTCCTACGACCGCGGGCAAGCTCGATGTCATTTCCGAGGACGGAGATTTGGCCACCGTTGGCACGATCGCAGATGCGGTTGTAGCTGCTGGGGCTGCTGGTACATTGTCTGCAAAGCTGCGGAGAATTGCAGCTGACATTGGTGAACTGGATGCTCTCGGGAAAGTCGCGGGGGCGGGTGTGAAAGCGGATATTGTAAACATCCTCGGGACTGCTCCTACGACCGCAGGGAAGTTTGATGTCATCTCTGCCGATGGAGATCTGGAAACTGTCGGGGCCGTCGCGGATGCCGTGGTTGATGCCGGGGCAACCGGGACGCTTTCTGCAAAGCTGCGAAGGCTCACTACAGATCTGGATGCATTGAATACGCTGATTGCCAGTTATATTGGAATTCCGGGCGATGCAGTGCCGGCCGGGAGTGCAGTTATTGCTCTTAACAAGTCGGGTGTCGTGATAGATGCCCAGGCCGATGCATCGGGCAATCTTAAGGTGGCCCCGAAGACCCCGCCCGGGCCGTTCAGTGCGACCGGTACCGGAGCAATTGCACTTACGGTCAATCCTGCATACGACTTTTACTTGCAAGGGGTAACACTGCACCTGAACTCGGCTCCGACAACCTCGGAATACTTGGTTATCACTCTCAATCCGACCGAGGGGGCAGCTTACTCCACGGTGTTGTACAAGTCGGATCTATCGTCTGGGTCGGTTACAGATCTGGTTTTCCAGACCGCGGTCCCGCTCTTGTGCAGGAGTGGTGACACTGTAACTGTGGCGTATACGAATACCGATGGCAAAACCTTTGGGGTGCGGGCGATCGTAACTCCGGCGTGAGGTGTTGATGATGGTCATTGTGAATGGAGTCCCTTCTGACAAGCAGGCGGCAGACGAGGCGTGGATAACTGAGCATCACATTCATGTGCGGGAACGCTGGCTGTCTAAGCTGGCATCTCCCGCGGGGGGGCACACTGCTGAACAGGGGATGAGTCCGTTTGTTATTGTTTCTGGGGATAATACGTGGGGGGCGTACGTGCAGCTCTTGGACATCAACGACACTCCTACGATACCGGGATACAAGTACTATGATTTCAGGCGGCTGATGCTGGTGGACGCAAGCGTGACAAGTCCGTTCCGCGTAAGGTTTTTGTATGGAAGTACCACTCCCGAGGATGCCCTGGCAGCATTGAGTTATACGGACTTCGTATACGAGGCCGATGCGACAAACAAGTATTCGAGACCGGTTGAAGTTTCCATGGTGAGATTGCCAGTAGGGACCAAGCTTTGGGCCTCTTGCTGGAATGCAACAAACGGAGCCACGATAGACTTCTTCATTGGCGGGCACTTGTATTTGCAGTGATGCAGAGAAATAGTCGATTCTTTTTTATATACGAAATGGGGATTATTTATCATGGTGCGCGTATTCAATTCGGCAACCGGAAGGTTCGAAGAGTGCTCTGTATGTGAGCAGAAACGACTTGCACGACAGGAGATGCTTGCGAAGCAGCAGGGGGCAGCCAATCGCCAGAGTGCTATACAGAACATGACATTCCAGCCCCAGCGGGTTCCGCGGACGGTTTATGCGGCATCTTCGTACCCGGCCGGCTCTATAACCGGGAGCGTTGGCAGGTTTCGATAAGATGGTGCTGAGTCAGTCTTCGTGCCGGAGGTTGTGTGGCCCGGGCGAAATACGAAGCATGAACGTTTTTGGGTCCAGTGCTCCGGAGTCTTCTGGAGTGCCGGCCGAGATTCTCGCGCCTTCAGCGGAGATGATTCCCCAGGCCGAGGCTGACACCGATGTGGTAGTAGGGACCATTTTCAGCAGTAAGGACACTCCGTACGTCGTTGTCGGTGTGATTGCAGGTGTCATTCAGCCTTACCTTGTAGGGCACGCATTAAAAGGAAACAGTGGCGTTGCAGTCAACGTTGCGACCGGGGCAGCCGCGCTCGGGATCGGGCTCGCGTCGCGGTACGGATACATCAAAGGGGTCCCGCGGGAAGCAAACGCCGCGCTGATCGGCTACGGGGCGGCTGTGCTGGCGATAACCCTCTTAACGGAATTGCTAAATCGGTGGGGATAAATTCTTTTTTTCGCGTAGTTTAAAACGTTGTCTTCAAATACTTTGTTGTTCAAAGGTTGTTTGTAGCCTGTGAGAGGGGCTCCGAAAAGATCGATCTTTAAAGGAGAGAGAATAAATGGCATTCGTATTTGATGCAAATTTCCTTCTCATGATTTTTGCCGCGGTTCTGCTGGCCCTCGCGTATGGGGTGCTCGGTCTGTTCGCTGCAAAAGTGAAGGATGGAGAGTCTTTTGACCTTGCAAAGCTTCTTGCGACCGTCGTGTATTCCATTGTCATTGGAATCGTCGCAACGATGACCGGCCTGATTACTCCAGATACCGTCTTAAACTGGCAGACGATCTTCAGTCCGTTATGGGCACAGTACATTGCAGTTTATTTCGGTATCCTGTATGTCGTGCAGAAGATCGTTGTCCCGCTGGCATCCCGCGTTGCGTCCAAGACTATCATTTATCCTATCAAGGACGCGGCAAGTAAGCTCGCAGCTGGCATCCGCAAGATGGATGCTGAGAGTCGCAAGTACCTGGTCTTCGATCTTCCGAACCAGTTACAGGCCCCTACGCTCGCAGCTGTGGACTCCGCGGAGATGGCAAACAACGGTGCCGGCACATACCAGTATGCTATTGAATCCGGTGCATGGATTTTCCTTATCGAAGGTGGAGAACTGACTGGTGCAAAGCATTACTTCTTCCGTGGATGGTTCGGCGTGTCTGCCGTTTCGTGGAAACCGATCAGCGATGCATGCCTTACGGCAATTCGCAAGACCGGGAGATTCCCCGAATACGACAAGCTGTACTAATCCCAAAAAACTTATCTTTTTTTATAGATTGCCAGAGAATTCTGTTCTATGAGTTCGAGAGATCACAATACGGATTACATTACGTCTTGCCCGCTGGTTCCGGATCCCGAGATGGACCTGAAGAAGATGCCACGGGCGTTTCACATGGCCCTGGACACGGCCATGGGGCTGTTGAAGGGGTATGGAATTAACGATCGCATCGATGCAAGCCTGAAGGACCTCAAAGGGGACCGGGAGTGCTGGCTGGCGATGTATGTGCGGGAGTCTCAGTTCAAGGGAAACCCGGTTTTTTACGTAAACACCAAGACGCCAGGTATTATTGATGCAGCGGTCCTTCCGCAGAGTGTGACAGTAGAGGACGTGTTTCTTGACAGCATCCTGCACGAGTACGGCCATGTGATTGATGAGTGGGGGAAATTCGAGGATCCCGGTATGCGGAATGTGATTTACGGACCGTTTAACCGGAACGATGAGGAAGACTTTCCTGAATACATGATAGAATTCTTCCGGATTCGCAAGGACAAGAAGTCGGCTCGTCATGAAGCGGCAGATAAGGCTATAAGGATGTACGTGGAAGATGTTTTTTAAGGGAATACAAAGTTTTATTCACCGCGGTTCAGAGGTAAGATGTGATGAAAGTTGCACAGGGGGATGACGTAATACTTTTTATCAAGGGGGAGGGGTATGTCAGTATTGAGGTGGAAGATGAAAGAACCACCGAAGAAGTGCGACAGCTGGTAAAGGCGGATTTACGAAAGACTAATCCGAAAGATCCGAGTCGTTCTGATACGAAATCTCTTGGCGTTTTAAGAGAACTTAATTCTTTTGCGTGGTTGATTACGTCGGGCAACCGTGCATATATTTACGATGGTCATCCCGATGGGTTCCCAATAGCCAAGAAGCTTGTCGAGCAGAGCCCCGAAAACGCGGGAAACGTCGTGAAAACAAAAGAGTTGATCAAGTAATTTGGAGTTGATGCGAGATGGTTCGAAATGCATTTTTTCTTTCACAGGGACAATTCTCTGATCATCGGGTTCTTGCAGTTATAATTGGTGAGAATTTGACTGAAGACACATTGCTGGATATTTGGGACGAAGCGTACCCGCGGTTTGCTGAAATGAGTCGTCAGTATCATAAAAATAAAGAGACTGGGCCGTACATGTACGATTGGCAGATATTCTTGCAAATGTGCTATCAGCGGGGATTCGAAGTTATTCGATTACCTTCAGATCGGCACGACCGGTGCTTGCCAGAGATTCCTCGTGGGACGGAATTTAATTTAATTTGATGTAAAATAAAAACAATGGGTGAAAAAGAATGTCAAGAGATGAAGAAAGGGCAGAATTGTTACGCATCTGGGACGGCATAGAAACGAGACTTGCGCAGATGACGGACGTTGTTGATTTTATCGACGACAATGTGCTGGAGATCACCAGGGAGCAGTATTTAACCGACGGGAAGTGGGTAACGAAACTTTATACTCTGGTGACCGGTACGGGAGGCCCGCACGTTGAGTTCAATACCAACGGCCAGATCTCGGTGTACTGGGCTGGGGACCGCTGGGAAGAGGTTACTCGTAACAAAGCTGCGATCCGAAATGCCAATAGAATTGAAGACTATTTGAATGAAATTTACGGAAGCTGATTTTCCGCAATGGGAAACTTTATTTTTATAATTGACAATTAAGATGTGTTGTGTGAGATCCGCACACAACACGGTTCAGAAGACACGTAAGACGGAATGATTCAGTTGTTCTAAAAATCGTCCAACCAATCCCATAGCCAAATGGATTTCCCCGAGTGCCCCAGGGATAGAAAGACGGCTCTTTTCCCCGGGTGCACGATCTTTCTTTTTGCAAGAAATTTCTCTTAATTATGCAGAAAAGAAAACTTTTATTGCTGTGACACTTCATAGAAAAGTGACATGGTAGAAGGATTTGAATTACCTACTGACGATTTTATCGAGCACTTGAAATTGACCGGGAAAGTGCAGGCAGCCGAGACGTACGGTTTTTTGTTGATATCGTTTCAGCGGTGGCTTCGGGATAAGAAACACATTACGATACGGGAGGCAACAACCAGCATCGTGGATGAGTACATATCAACAATCGAGTCGCAAAGCACAGTTCTTTCGGCGATTCGTGAATATTTTAAGTACAGGTACACATCTTTACCAGTTGGGGATCCCAGGGTGAATGACGAGATGCAGCGATACAATCAGCTGGCGTTGATTCGGCCGAAACGAAAGCGAAAGTATCTCACGAAAATTGCTTTGACCTCTGCCGATCTTTCAAAGTTTTTCAAAATGCTGAGGGATAGCGGGGCGACTGACGAGCTGATTTCGGGGTTTGTAGTTCTTTTCTACTTCGGGGCCCGGCCGGGCGAGATATCGAAATATCTGGCAACTGCCAAGGTGTCTTTGCAGAAGCGTGAAATGCTCATTCTCACTGAGAAGACGCTGGTTGAACGATACTTGGCATGGAGTCCGGTCATTGACCCATACATGAAGACGTGGTATGAATTCGTGCGCGAGAAGGGGGATGCGGGGCTGCCGTATCCGGGCGGGTGGCTTACCAAAAATCTCAAGATTCAAGTTGGAAAAGCTCGAGTAATTTCGGGAGTTGCAGTCACATCGAGAACCGCCCGGAGGACCTTTCAGACTGAAATGCGATTGCTGAACGTGCCCGATATAACGATTCGCGCTGTGCTGGGGCATACGGATACATCGATGAGTGACGTGTACACTGACTGGACACGCTTTGCTCCGATCGTGAAAGAAGCACTGGTGAATAACCATTACATGATCAAAAACGGGGTGATTTGAGGATGGAAATTGTTATTAATACCGACCGGTTGGACCGGTTTACAAAGAAGGGCTACGTGTTACAGCACCTGTATCAGAAGGGGAATGGGAACCGGCTCGAAGGAGAGGCTGGGGTCGGGGAATTATATGAGGGCTGGGTGAAGGTGTGCGTGAAAATTTCCAAGGCCCCGGGGAAAAGACGTTCTTTTCAGAGGGAGATGTGGTCGTTAAGGGATAAAGGGGTAGTTGAGATCTCCCGGCAGGTGGAAGGTGAAGGACCGGCCCCAGCCAATTATTACGTGCTCACGGAAGAATACTTTAATTTTATGCGAAATAAAACTCTGATCGGGTGAAGTATGGAAAGCAGTAGTCCAGCGTATGAGGTAATGCCAGCTCTCGGGGGAGATCCGCAAATTGTTCACGACGGAGATGTCACGTGGAACCTGGGGCAGACCGGATTGGCATTTGCCGATTCATCGATTTTTGATTTTAATAATTCTCATCGACATTACGATGCTAAATTCGAATGGATGGATCTGGAGGAATTTTTCGAATTACAATACCGGATCTACTCGAAGTTTTCAAGGGACCCGCATGTCATGGATTACATCGATTACTGGAGAAGGACGGTTTCCCAGGAGAACGTGAAGAAACTCATTGACGTGATGAAAAGTGGTGCAGTTTTCGATGCACTGGTTGTTGAAGTTGACAAGAATGGGGATCTGCTGGATTTTCAGGAGGGGAGACATCGTTCCACTGCCCTTTATCAGATGGGAATAAAGAAAATTCCGGTCTGGATCGTGAAGAAGAGATTTTAAATAATATTTTGGCAGGTAGTTATTATGGAAGAGAATATAATCGGTAAAACGGTTTCTTGCTCGGAAGCGAAAGTGATGTATCAGGAGGCGATTGATAAGAACATGTCTCGAATGCAACTTGCTCTTGTCAAGGCCGCCAGTGTTATGGACGATTTGGAAGAAGTTCTTGCGCTTGGAAAAAGCCCGTATCCTGCGTATCCTGCTAATGAGCCCGTTGCTCTTTTGATACGTAATACAGAATTAAAACTTCGAGCTTTTGTTGTTTTGGTGCATCCGGAAAATTTGAAGGGGGCTCAGATGGAATTTCAGAACCTGTGTAATGCCTTTGAAGAGTCCGTGATCGGGCCAAAAAAAGATGAGAACCTGGCAGGACGGGTTGTTGCTCAAATCGGAAGGACGATCTGTCAAATTGCAGGGGATTATATTTAAATACTATCTTCCATCATTTTTCTGTATGATACTCACGACCCGGCAGGTAGTAGACCGGTTGAAAGCCGGGAAAACTGTGGACATATATTTCGATTCTCCGTTGCTGGAAGGCGGAGGATCGATTTATTCTTCTTCAGGCAGAAATCTTGGTACGTTTCTTAATGCTCCGATTGCAGGGGTTGGCACCGGGCCGGAGGGGGAACCAGCTGTTCGAATTTATCCAACGTGGATTCACGGGGCGCTTACCCCGGCGGAAGTGGAAAGAAACTTGAATGCTGTGCTTACTCTCATGGTAGATGCGTATGCAAAAACTACTACGGGAAGACTTATGATGGTGTTATCATGAACACGAATTCGGTTACAAAGAAAGACGCAGGACCTTGGATTGATTCTGCAAATGGAATCAACATTGCACTGATGATCGTTGAAAAGGCAATTTCGTTGGGGTACACTCCTTCCGATGACTTTTATGCGGAAAAAGAAAGAGTTGGAAGTCTTGCCAATATGCGAGACTGGGAGTGGATTCAAGACGAAGCCGACGATGCAGAGGCTTGGCTGAACGAAAAAGTGGCTCCCAAGGGATATTATTTCGGGACGCACCCGGATTGGGGTGACTGGGGACTATACTCGACAATGATGGGCCGAGAACTTGGGGACCTGGCTGGAGTAGGTCCGGTAGAGTCGAACGATTTTGTAGACTGGTTCATGGAGGTCCGGCCGGATGCAACGGTTATTTTCGAAGGCACAGAATGGCCGGTGAGCGTACTGCGAGAGGAGGGCGTTCTCCCCGATTACGTGGATATCGAACGGGAGTACTGGGGAGGGAAACAATTCGAAATGATCGATTACCGGGTGGAGATAAAAAGGGCGTGAAAGGAAATGGCAACCGAAGAGTCTTTAAAGAGTGGCGGGCTGTTTACGGGAAGCCCGTCTGATGTAATTGCCAATCCCGCCCCTGGGCGTGGGTTAGCACCCGGTGGTATTGAAGAAAGAAAAACCATTTCGGGGCAGTCACCTGATGTGGTTGGCATTGAGACCGGCCCGGGGCTGCCACCGAAGATAGTTGGCATTGAGACCGGTCCTGGCCTGCCGCCAAAACAGGGGAATTCGCTGGCTCCTCCGCAATGGGGAGGTGCACTGGAATCGTTGTCTCCAGTTTCTACCACTCCGCAGAAGACGCTTGGATCTCCTGTGCTGGGAGGTACTCACGAGTCTCTATCCCCGATATCTGGGGTTTCAAAGAAGCTGGTTTTGCAGCCGGCCAAGAAAACTCCGATGTACGTGCTGAATGCAGGTGTGTCTTCGAGGCGGGTAGCAACCGTGGTTTCGCAGCAGCCGCCTCGCCAGGGGAATGTAACTGCGAGCTCTCTGGAGCAAACTTCACAGGGGCAGACTCCCGATGACGTGGATTCTCTTGAAAATTGTTGCGAAGATTATGAAGGATGGTGAAAAGAATGTCGATTGTTTCAAAAATAGTCGGAAAAGTAATCGAAGATCGTCTGGAAGATCTGTCAAAGGTGTTTGAAGACCTGAAGAACAAAGCAACCGATGTCAAGTCGTACATCCTGGTGGATCTTTCTAATCGGCTCGATTCCATTCGGACCGAAGAGGATGACGATCGGGCCGCAGATGTGGCGAACGAGATCGATGCTGAAATAACCAGGGTCCGCGAAGCGATCGAAGATATGCGGACTGTGGCTCAAAAGGCCATTTCAGAGTCTGAAACGGTAAACCGCATGATTGACGAGCTTGAAAAATATCAGGATGATCTTGAAGACAGGCTTGTCAAGAGGATGGAAGAGAGAAAGCAGAGCAGGGACCGGGCCCGAAGAGAGTGACCTGGTTCTATGTTCTACAATTTGATCATAGCTATAATTTTTGGACTATTTTTTATTGGATGTGTTTTCGTAGGGATCCGGTACGCGATCGTAGCGGTATCCCCCAGGACCCCAGTATTGTTTCTTGAGAGGGCCAGCAGAACGATGTGGCTTTTGGCAGCGGGAATCCTGGTGGTTTACATTGTTCTATGGGTTCTTGGTGTCGATATTATGCGATAGATCGATGCCAGGCTGGTTTCTAGCCCAGATCTCGTACCTGATCGTATGTTTATACTTGGAAAGTGAAAGAACCCCTGTTTTGGGCCTTTGTAAAAATGCAGTTTCGTACTGATATGGTCAGGATCCGTGATCGATTGCCGGATCCCGTCCGGTTTTCTGGAATGCTCTTTTAATGTGCGCTCCCCGGGGCACTCCGGGTATATTTCCGGGTTGCCGGTCTCCCGGATCGTGCCTCCCGGCGGGCTGCCGGGGCCCTTTCCGTGGCAATCGACTGAAAAAACGTTAAATTGTATGTCCGCATAGATTTCTGCGTAGGGTTCCCTTAATATTCATTAAGCGAAATCTTTATTATCTCAGGGATCCTACATAAGGATCATCAGAAGGTGCAAACCAGTAGACCGAGAAAAAACCGGGGGATCCGGGAAATAAGATAGCGGCTTAATGGGTACAGGTTCCCGCCTTTGCGGGATGATGGAACAAAAGGGTACCATGTTGCTTTGCATGGATTCACAACTCCCTTCCCTTGTACGACTGAGCGGAAAAGCACGGATCAGGAACGTTGTCGAGAATGCTATTCCTGTCGTACAGGAGTAGCGGCAACCTCATGAATTGATCGTGAGCGTATCCCCGGGACACAACCGGATGATATGGGAGATGAGAGCTCCAAGCGTCAAGCACACGGCACTTTAGCCACATGACGATAAAGAGACGATCCATATCTGATGTAGTAATGTCACGGGACGCGGTACGAGCACGTGAAGAGAGAAAACTGCTGCAACTCATCCTGCCGGATCAACTCCCCCCGATACAGTGCCGGGGCTTTGCGCACTGGTTGAGAATTCTGAATTGCCTTACCCGATAGGATAGCGGGAACTATCTTCGTTATTGCTGTCACCGGGTCAAATCCGGGGTAAGGTATACCCTCAGCGTGAGGGAAGGACGGTATAACAATGCAGACAGTTGAAATAGACATTTCTGTACATAATTTGAGCAGGGTTACCATCGGGAAGCTTGTCCTCTGGTTCTCCTATAAAACGTGCGTAGCGTTTTACAGCCCGGGCTATGGGAAGGTTGTTTCCGAAAACTACTGGGGTGCAACGACAGGGAAGCATCTTAATAGTATCGATGGCGGGAATACGAATGCTCGTTTGAAAGCGGACGATTTTGAGCGCAAGCTGGACGCGATGCTTGAGAAGTACGAGCTCGCAGTAAGATCGTGAGGTGAAGACCATGGATCGTGAATTGATCAGCGAATTCTCTTTTACGTTCCTTATAGCCCCGGTTCCTGACGAGAGGGGACGTATGGATGAGCCTCCGGGTCTATGGACATTTACCGGAGGGAGGCATAGGATAATTGATGCCAATGTGAACAGGCTTGTTTTTCAAACCGTCCCCAATGATGATGAGGATACGGAAATACGCGAATTTGTTGTTGATCTCAGGGAACACATGATCTACCGCCGTCCAGCCGGTTCTAATTCCCCCGGTGAAGCAGTCGTACGGATCATGTAAGGAGACGAAATCATGGAATTGACTTCTGCGGTAGTTGAACGGATTGAATTGTGCGCCCCGGATACGAGTCCAGCATTTTATGTTACCATCAGAGACGGGAGAAAAACAAGCTTTTTACTCGGCCCGTTTGAATCTGAAAGTATTTGCAGGAAGTACGCGTACTCCGAGCAGTGCGAAGGTGGGGATTCGAATCTTCACCACGCGATACAGGAAATAGTGTACGAGATAGATCCCAAAACCCATTTTGTAGAGTGGGGTATGTGCAAAGCAGGATCCGCAAAAAGAACCGGAATTTTGCATTCCCTGTATCCGCATAAGGAACTAGAAAATAAAATTTTGAATCGCGGCGGGAGCATTCCCCGTAATGCAAAGAAATCGTGAGGAGACGAGGGCAATGATAACTCAAAATGTCGTTCTTGCAATTGAACAGGTGCGTATAAAGCGAATGATAGACAACGACCCCGATACGTCGTACTTGGGAAGGTATACCGATGATATCGGGCCCGGGGTCGTCATTCGAAAATATGACGAGTTCTATGAGCGTATCCCAACGGAAATGGAGCGGGATTCCAACGGACGGTTCATTGGCAAAGAGGAGCCTGACATTCCCTTGTATTCAAACGAATACGTGGGATTCCGGCCGGCCAACCACATTCCGCACAACCCGGATAACTGGAAGCACGTTTCCCGTGCCGATAAAAAGGCTGTACGGGAGAAGTTCGGTAGTCTGAAAAAAGCTGACTATGCGTATGCTCTTGAAGACTACAACCGGTTTGAAGGTCTCACCCGTGGGGATTGGTACTATATCGGTATCGAAGTGGATGCTACCGTATCGATCAGCGTAGCCGGGCGTTGTCTCAATTCCATTGTCGTTCAGTCTGGAGGACTGTGGGGTATTGAATCCGACAGTGGGGATGTCGAAATTAACGATATCATCTCCGATGAAAAGGAATCTTTGCGGAAAGAACTGCAAAGCATGGGATTCCCTGACGACCAGATCGATGCGGCGTTCAAAGGTGCGGTTGTCAAGTCGGAGTTTTGAGGTGCCACATGAGCTACCAATATCGTAAAGTCACGGGGACGTGGAGGTTCGAAGGAGACTGTGATCGTCCCGTTGTGCGTAATAATTACTTTCTGTTGGACAACGGAAAGGTGTACAGCGTGCCGCTCGGCCGTGGGAGCGCCGAGATTGGGGACGTTTTGGCTGTCGATGATGATAGCGGGGAAATCGATTTTTCTGCAACCCCGGTCCCGGGGCTTGATGTGGAATTCTCCGTTCTCGGGGTAACCAAATCGGGACTTATACGGGCTGTCGAAAACAACAGAGAGTTGATTTCTGATCCCGATGAGGTCATTTCGAAGATCATGAGTCTCACCACAATGCAGATGAAACGTATCGCTGGCAAGCTGACGGCCTGTTATCTTCGGGAATATGACTTCTACGAGGACATTTCTGAAATCCTCAAGGGCGGCTATATCGAAGTAAAAATGAAGTGAAGGTCAACGACCATGTTTAAGCTCATCATTGCAAGTAAACCGTGGACTGGCAACCCTCCTTTTCGCATTGTTCTTTTGGCAATAGTGCGTCCCGGGCTCCCCGAAAGTGGGACAGGTGAAGCAACCGAGTTTTCCACCCATGAAGAAGGGGAAACGTCCTTCTATGGCGGGCGATATTTTTCCAATTTTTCTGATGCCGTTGAAGATTTCAATTCGCGGGAAGTGACATGATGCCAGTCGATTCTGCTTTACCCTGTAATATCCCGGGCTACACCGATCCGTGCCCAGACTGTCCGCTTGATGAATGCGCATATGGCACCGGTACGCCCGGGGCCGATGAATACGAGCGAAGGAAGAATTCTGTTCCTTCGGTGGTGGAGGACTGATTATGGCACCGTATAAAAAGTTCCTGTTAGAAATCGACCTTGGGAATGAAGCCATGTGCAACGATGATCACATTGCTCGCGCCCTTGCCGATGTATCAGAACGAGTACAGTACGACGGCATATTTTACAAAGCGCCGCATGTTATACGAGATGCAAATGGCAATCTGGTTGGGAAATATGAGGTGATCTGATGTCTTCCAAATCAAAGAGGTTAGATACCCTTGCCGGGCATGCAGAAGCATGGGCCCGGGACCAGCACGGGTATACCGTCCCCATGCGTGGTACTGATGCGTGGAAAGGAATGTATCAGGACTGGATAGGTTTCGCTTTTCAGAATTTCCCTGATATTGAAGATAACTTTTCAACATCGGCCGAATTCTGTTGAAAGAGGTGTTTCAGGCATGCGACACACAACATCGTCCATTCGATTTGATTCTGATGGTTACAAGGGAATTGTTAAAACCCAGCCGTCCGGGTTTTCTTGCGGGATAAATCGCACCCTGCACGAGACTGATTCCTATCCAAACCGGGATCAGGCGGTTCGTGCAGTGAACAATTTCTTAAGCCGTCCTGATAATCGGGACGTTATCAATCAGTGGATAAATTGAAAGGAGTAAAACAGAGGAAAACATCGTTTTGGGAGTATTACTATGGTGGAAATTCGAAATGCAAACCCCCGGGATATACGGGCAGCTCTTGAAAAAATCAATCGGGAACGGTACAACGGCAACGTGTGTTTCAAGAAAGAAGAGAACCGGATCACACGCGCCGGCTGGCGTTCTACAATAACCCTTACCGTGCACGACAGTCGTGGCCCCGGTCATCGCAGGGGATTATCTTCTCCTGATCACCTTGGGCACTACTTACGAGCTGCCTGTTGGCACGTTTACGGGCACTTCTTTGATGCCGTTCTTGAAATCTGCCCTCAAGCGGTTATCATTTCTCGTTGGAATGGCCGTAAAGTCATTAACAAGGATGGTGGGAACTGGGAAGATACCGTTCTTGGGTCTCTTTTCCATCCGGTGTGTATGTCCGATCTATGCGACTGTGAAGAGGGGGGACTTTGAATCATGAACTCCGATGAAAATTCAATTTTTAACACCCCTCTTACCGTAAAACAGGGACACATTACATTCCTTAACGACCGATGGGCAACCGATACAGAACGCCGCTCTCAGCACGTCTATGGAATACGGGAAGAAGAAAATCCCGATCACCGGGAAAACGAATTTGATTTTGTCCAGACTGTTGAAAAGGGTGTAGTGGTCAACAGGATCATGGAAATTGTAACGGATTTCCCGATTCCGGGTTTGGACGCTGGCAATACCGTCAATCTCATGGGAGGCGGGTGTCCTACTCCATGGGATGTAGAGAACGATGATGCAACAATACAAGAATTTGTTGATTCTCTGATCGACCTATCCGATGTCACGAAACCGGATAACTTCGAAGTTCTTAAAAAGCGGAATCCGGCGGCGACAAAAGCATTCGAAAAATTATCATTCGCGGTGTACGAACTCCGTTTCCAACTGGGGAAACTAATACCAGAATCAACCGAAGAAGACCGGAAACTCATTGATGAAACTATCCGTTGGCATGTCAATGCCCTTCTTGAAGACAGTAAGGATACCCGCGAGGCGTACCAGTCATTCCTACGGAGCCGGGATCCGCATCCTGTTGTAGTCGAAACACTTCTATCGGGGGACGAGTTCCGTGAAAAAATTAGAAAAGACCACGGATCAATCGAGGGCGAAATATACATTACAGCGTCCTCGTTGAATCTTCTCAATCTCAAATATCCCATTGTTGATGACGGGATCATCATTCACCCTCCCGGTGAAAATGACCCTGACAACGAAGAGAAAAGCTCGTAAGTGATTGAAATGCAGCACACGAGAGAAGTCCTGACGGTTCGGTTGGTCTTCGAAGACGATCCGGACGAGCCCAAATCTGGGTATGGTATCGAAGTCGAAAATACAAGGGTTGGGGAGCCAACCTACATCCGTTTGCTGGATATTCCAGAACGTGCCGGGTCCCTCGGGGATAAAATGGCAAGGGAAATCTTGTCGCACGTCAAAGCTCACATTCCAGCTCTGGCTCTCGGGCAGAGTGTTAAAAAACATCTCTGGACATGGAAGAAGGTGTGACCAATGAGATACGTTGTAGAGAAGAACGGCATCGACATTGGAATCGCGTGGAAATTCCATGGAGAAGTAAAGGGATTCCCCAATTGCCAGAACGATGAGAGCTTGCATTATGCGTACGATATCGCCCTTGCATCCAAGGGAGGTTCGGAAACCTTTGCCTATTTCGCGTCTGCTTACGACCATGGCGCTGGGAAGAAAACCCTTGACGATGACGACCTGAAAAACGCTTTTTGGTGTATCGTAGACGATGCTTTAAGCGGGGCAGTGCCGTTTGATGAGTTCTGCGGTGAAATGGGGTATGACGAGGACTCCCGAAGAGCAGAGAGAATATGGCAGCAGTGTCAAGAGACGTTCGAAAAGATGAAAACTATCGGGTTGTCTAAAGATGACCTGTATGCCATCTCCGAGAGCTTAAATCTGGAGTGAGAGACGTGCCCGGTGGTAGCTGCCCGGTAACCGGCCGCCCGTGCTCGTGTCCCCCGGCGGGGTGTTTCGCGTGCAACGTGCGGTTTTCAAGCGTTGGTACAGCAGGAGAACATGAAATGCGCGAGGAGGCGACAGTAAAATGTCAACAGTAAGAGAATTCATCGAGAATTACGTCCATGGGACGTTAGGAAAAAAGACCGTTCAGGGTGGATGGTCGATTATGAACTGGGGCAACATGGATGTCCTTCAGTTCACTTCGGAAAAAACGAGAGGGCACTGGCGTAACAACCAGTTCGTAGAGGAGACCATCAAAACGGTAGAGCGGGTTGCGTACCGCCTCCCAGACGGTTCCGTGCTGTCAAATGCCAACAAGCTCAAGCTGGCCGGCCGAAAGGTAGCGTGGGGGTATGCGATATATGGATGGGAAGAGGAGAACGAGGTGCAGCGGTGGCTGACAGGTGCAGGTGCCATTCCCTTACCGTTCACCATCTTCGATGAGGTTGAAGGGGCCGATGTCCGGGATTTTTCATGGGTAGTCAAACCGAAGCCGGAACAATTGGATGTCCTGTCAAACCCGCGTTATGAGGGAGACAAACCAGTTCCGATAACTCGCCATTTCTCCGGGGCTTGCCTTTTTGCCATCGACAAAGAGGTTTTCCTGTACGATATAGACCGGCAGGAGTTACGGGAGCATCGGATCTTCAACCCGTTTGTTACGAAACTCCCCCGCCCGGCCAAGTCTATCAGGCAGGCGTATGACATGCTCATTCCGGACGAGGTTCGGATTGCGAAGCGTCAGTTGCGTGTGATTAAACGGCAGGGAGAATATTATTTTGTCATTCATTCAAGGGAGTGCCCGGTCTCGACACCGATCACCGATGAAGAGAGGCATTTTTTAAAGTATCCTCCATCCAGATACGGGTTTGGTCTCCTGTCAGATGACAAAAACCCTGAATACACATTCATGTGCGACGCTCATGCACCATTCGGAAAAGACGAGCCTCTTGACACCCCAGAAAAAAGAGAGTTCCAAGAAGCCGCGATTCGATACCGGGACGTTCTGAACAAATACCGGGAAAGCCGTGTGACTTCCGGGGTGCTTACCAGAAGGGGAGGTACAACTCACACGGTTGAGAAATTCGTGAAAGATGCCGACGGGACTGTGTATGCGTCTGGTCTTGTAAAGCATACCGGACGGGCACACGGGCCTCTGGATCTTGGAACCTGCTGGTACCGGGTTTATGCAAATACCGCAGCAGACTCGTGGACTATCCGCGGGGATGTCGATTAAACGGGAATGATTACCCATGACAAAGCTTTACGTGTGCTGGTGGACGACACCAGTGAATCAGAACGGCCCGGTGATCGTCCGCGACAGTAACCCGGTGGATGCTTTCAAACAAGCATTCCCGGTTACAGCGAACATCAAGCATGGGGGAGCTCCGAAGGAATACGCTGTTGAGATTTCGAGCGAAAGCAAAGCGGTCGAAATCGTAGATGGCAAGGCTGTCCCCATGACGGAAGTGAGCATATGAACTATGACCGTCCGGCAGTCAAAACCCGTTGCGGATCGGCGCCCGGGCCCAATTGTATCGGCTGCTACTCTCAAGGGACGTGCGGAATGGATAACTCCATTGACTTCTCGTACCAGTCGGAAAATGCCGATGCCAGTGAAGAAGCCAACGAAGACGACATGGAGGCGTTTTAAGATGACCAAAAACACTGAAAGAAGCAAAGGAACTTCGAGTGTCATTCCACCCAACGTTCAAGATGCCGAGGTTGTAGGTGCTGTTGATCTGACTCCCAACATGCAGCCGAAGCTCTATTTTCAGATCATCTTTGCCAACATGGAATACGTTATCAAGAACTTTCCATCGGCATGGAAAAAGGCGAGGAGCAGGGGGTATGACGTGGAGAATATTCGGGCTTTTCTTCAAGAGTGGTATGAACTGTTCGAAGCCGATCTGTACATGGTCGATAGTATCGAAGCCAGGACTGGCCATGAGCGCGGAAAAATTCCCGGTGTTTACACCATGGTGCGGTCTCTCTCGGGGATTCAGATCCTCGTTCGGGGCCAGCCCATATCTGACATTTTGGCTGCCAATATCAGAGTCAAATTCGAAGATGCGAGAACGAACGGCCTGAACGACAAAGAGACTGCCGAAAAGGTATCTCAATTCTTACGGAACTGGGATTACGACGTGATCTCTTGGCAGGACTTTGAAGGTGGCAATTAAAAGGTGAATTCAATGTCAGATGAGAAGAAAATTGCCGAAGGATTAAAACTCCTTCGAGAGGGATGCAGTGATATACCAATCTCGGAATGCCCAGTATGTCACTCTAACGAGGTGGCGGCAGATGAATACGAGGGAGGACTCGGGGAAGTTCTTTATGAAATCTGTTCGTGCGCCTCTTGCGGAGCAGTATGGAGGTATTATTACGATATTTGGGGCATCCAGATCGTCGCTGGAGCAAAGCCCTCGGAGTCACGAAATGATGTATCACACAATTAGGATTGAAAGAGGAATTTCTCAAGGGTGCCCGTTTTTCAGAATTTTCTGCGATGGTAAGAACGTTGACAGTCACGACATGCACTTTTTGTCTAGGCAGCTTACCGGTACAACAGGAGAACGCGGCAATGGAATCTTCGACGAAAATACAACCACCATTATGGTTGCGTACGGGGACACCACTCAGGAGTTCATCGTTCAGGCGCTTAATCTTCTGAATGACCCGTCAGAAAAAGTTAATGCCGAATTACAGCGCCGGATTGCAAACGTCCGGAACTGGATTACATCTGTAGATCGGACTGAAAATTTTTCGTTTGTCGTTATGTAAAAACAAAAACCATTTTTGCTGTCGTAGATTAGACTGGAAAATCATCGCCGTGCGATTGCACACTAAATAAAATACTCTCGGTTTTCTGCATTTGCCGGGATTATAAAGTCCTCGATGTCATCCTGTTATACCCATATTACCCCCTTACGCCAACGGCGAAAACAACGGTTCGAATCCGTTCGACAGCACTGTGCCCCCATATAACAGGGCACGAGGAAAATCATGTCAACAGTAAAAGAAGACATTGCAAAGGAAGTAATTTCTCTCCTACGAGAACACAAGGAGGAATTTGTTAATGCTCTTTCGAACGATGCCGAATTTGGTCCAAACGATATCAGATGCTTGCAGTCGTTCAATGAGAATGTAGATCCTTCGTTTTGCTTGGAGGACGCTGTAATTGTCCTGCGGGAAACCGAACACGTGGGAGACAGCTACGGAGATGAAGACCCCGAAAATGCATTGATCGTTGCAGCGATTGATGCGTACCGTCAAGACGTATGGGCTCAATGCAAAGACCTGTATTGTCGCATGCATGCCCGTATGACCGAAACCTTCGGGGATCATGAAGACACCGAAGCCAAAACTGCTGATCAGGCATTTGACGAGATTATCAAAGAGAACGCTTCTCCGGATCCTAATCTGGTCGAGGAAGGAAGTGAAGAGGAGCTTTTCCTTGTCCGCAGTTGGATCCGACAGAATGATCGGGCAGGAACTTGGGGAGGGTTCCCGGTTGGAGGGTCGTATATCGATTCCCGGTGTGGCTCTGGGTACAGCATGATCGAAATCAGCGATTATGTCGATTTTGATCATGAATTTTCCAAGAGAGTTCCATGGCTGGCCGGGAAACGCAAGGCTGACGTTATCAAGAGGTTTGACACCCTTGTCCAGCTAAACAGGGCCAAACTCTTAAGGAGAGTTGATAATCACGAGCTCCCGGACCTCAATGACAAGTCCGTCGGTGCCATCATCCGCATGCTCCTTGTCGATTTGTCCCTAACTCCCGGGGATTTACGAGAAATTGCATCGGAATTAAACCGCAAAGCGGGGTGGCACGAATGAAGATCGTCATTCTCGACAAGGAATTAAACCACTGACACGAGGAAAAATCATGGATTATCAAAAAGACGTTGAAAACGATGCAAGATCGTTTATCGCAGACCACGAGGACATGATCGTTGACGCCCTTGTCAATAACGGGGACTTCGATTACAACGACATGGACAACCTCGATCAGGAATGGCATGATGACATTATTGACAGGTCGTACACCCTGATGGATGCAGCCGCCATCCTCGAAGAGTGCCAGAATCAGGAAACCGACTATGGCCTCTGGGAGAGGCAGGAACCTTCTCAAGCCGTCATTATACAGGCCACGTACAGTTACGCAAACGACGTATGGGAAAAATGCAGTGCCCTGTATACGGAGCTCCAGAATCGCTTCGAAGACAGTCTTGATCAGCAATCTCCTGATGGCGGCACCGACGAGACCGCTCTTGCAAAGCAGGTTTTCAAAGAGTTTTGCGACGAACAGACCAAAGAGGCCATCGTCCCGGTTGTTGAGGGCAGCCCAGAAGAAAAAACCCTTATTGAGAAGTGGTTCCGGCTGGCTGATGTAGCCGGGCCGTTCTGGTCGGGATACCCTGTTGGGGAGTCGTACATTGATGCCAGATGCGGCTCCGGGCACGGGATGCCCGATGTCAAGGACTTTGTTGATTTCGATCACGAATTCGCCCTCCGGTGCCCCTGGCTGGCTGGAGAATACAAGCAGGTTGTCCAGCAAAGGTATGACTGGCTGCTGCAACAGTATCGGGAAGGGCCTCGCAAACCATCAGCATCTGCCCCTCATTACGGACAAATGGAACAACTTCAATGCAATACTCCCCGAAGGAAAGAAGCGTACATCAACCAGATTGTTGAAACCGTCTTTTTAGACGCGAACCTGACTCTGGACGATATCCGCAAAGTCGTCCGGGATCTTGGAAAACGAGTGTAGAGGTGACAAAGTAACATGGAACCCGAAACAGAAGAAACGCAAATCGTACCGGTCCGCTGCCAGAACTGTAATTGCCTTTCTCACGGTGGAGACGATGACAAGACATGCTACTGCGACGCAGGCAAAGATATCGGAGGTACAGAATATCTTGACGATGGCGACGATTTGGTAAAACGAATTGAGACCTGCGGTATGCCAAGCTTGGCAATGCTGGTTGTCGAGACAAGCGCAACGGAAAAGCTGGTGACTCTGTACACCGTCAAGACGGAAGCAAAAGCCGTATGGATTGATCACGGGGTGGTTGACATCAGAAAAGACCCCGACGGCATCGGCAAAATTCTCAACAACCTCGATGGAAACTGCTGGGACGTTAACGTAAAGGAGAAAAACCTATGACCAAGTACGTCTACACCAGCGAACAGACCCGTCAAATCAAGGCCCTCAAAGCAAGCATTCACGCAAAGATCGCTGCCGGCTGGGGACGAGAAGACGGAGCCGGGTTTATTGCCGAGGATATCCGTTCCATTCTGCTGGAACGTCCAAACAAAAAATACCCCAGCCGGGTTATCATCACCATGAAATCCGCATTTAAAAAGTTCATGACTCTCGATCAGGGTATCGGCGACTACAACCTTCGGGAGACCGAGGAACTTCTACGGTTCGTTCAAGAGGTCCAACCGCTATTCCTTCGGTCCGGCTTTGAAATTGCCAAGGCAATGCGCGATCTCAAGGAAGCAATCGAATTATCCCCCCGGATAATGATGTCCGACAACGAATACAATGCCATTCTTGGCATGCACGCCGATCTGGGAGAAGCCATCAAAGGAAACCGCATCTGGGGGCTATAACCATGTTCCAGCCCGTTTCTTCCACCATCGTCTTCGAACGATACTATTCACACCCTCCAAATACTACATACGCGGGAACGCTGCAACTGGCCAACCTCGAACTGGAAAGCCTGCTGCCCACGACCCCCGAGATGCTTGCAGTCCTTGAAAAGACTGTCATTTCCGACCGGGACTCCTACAATGGAGGGTGCACCCTGAGATACCAGCTGCGTTCGGATGTCCAAAACGAACTCGAATCCCTGATACAGGATTTCTTCAGGACAAAGGTAACACAGGCGGGGCGATCATGAGATACATCATGCTTATCAGCCAAGACAGTATACCCGTAATCATCGGGCCGTATGAACGAGAATTCTCCCGTAGTGTCAAGGTCGTCGAGCTCCAGAAACGCGATACCCAAAAGTTCTGGTACCTTGACACCACCTGCGAAGGCGGCGCTCACATTTTCCAGCCCGACCCGAGGTATCCCATCGTTATCAGGAAAACCCGTTTCCAGATGGATGACGGCAAAGCATTCCCGGGTTACACCGATGGAAACACTTGGAACGGCTGGGAAATGCCATACTTCGAGACTAAAATCGCTGAGCAGGTCGTCAAAGCGTACGACCCCCACAATGAAGATCACCCGGCCGATTTCGTTGCAGCGTCCCCCAAGATTGACATGACAGACCCCGGGACAGGAAAAATCAAACAGGTCATCAGCATCGGAGGCGGCGGCTGGTGCTGGGACGAGGCGTAAATCCATGTCCAAAACAATTGAAATTTCCCCGTACGTAATTATCATTGCCTTCGTCGGTACGGGGGCGCTAGGGATCTTTGGACTTTCTACGTCTGCATTCGCCCTTCTTCTGGGACTTGGTACCGGGATGCTCATACGACAGATAGTAAACAATTTGTATGGCTAGAAAAGGTGGCAATCTTATGTCAACAAAAGAGAATTCCAACGTCCTTCCCGGCCGGCTCATCTACATCGATTACGACAGCCTGCCCCTAAAATATCCTGAAAAAGATTTTCTGTACGTGGAAGGCACTATACCGGATGACATTTGGACGGAAATCTGGGCCAAGCACCGTGACTTCATGCGGGATCCCGACTGGCAGGTTGCTGACCTGCACGATATCACCATGTCCGTTCTCCGGTCCCATGGCCTGAAAGTCCAAGAATTCCAAGAGACAGAAATAACCTTTGAAGGCGGGATGCAACCTTTGTCCGCCAGGAGAAACCGCTGCAACCAATGCCAGCACGAAATTCCAAAAGACAACGAGGCTGTCACACAAGACGCCCATAAAAAATTACAAAACCTGCTTCGGTTTCTACCCGAAAACATGCTCGAACTCTGGTTACGCGAATCGGCCCCCGCGAGGATCGTTCATATCGATGCTTTCAATCCGGAAAATCCTGTGATCGAATGCCCGCGCTGCCACAAGCAAAGCCGCAGGGTTTCAGATGGATGGGGCAATGAAGGAACGTTCCCCATTCCACGCACGCACGCTCTCTCCAGATGGGAAAAATTTTCCTACTTCTCGATTGTCATGTGTCCCCTGTGCAACGAAATCTCCCTGCTTATCGAACCGGCAGTATGCAGTTTCCGTAGTGGGACAGGAGAAGAGCAGCCATGAGGCAAGGAGCGGAAAAAATCATGATGGACTGTTATCGACCTGATAAAATAGAAAAGGTCAACGAAAATCAAGTTCGAGTGTACTACCACAACGAACTCCGCAACAAAACCGACCAGCTTCACGACGAAATGTACATCGTTGACCGTTGCACCGGCATATACCCCGACATGATCAATTACCGAGTGATGCACACCGGACAGATAGGAGTGACATACCGAGGAGAAGAGCTCTACATCTGGCCTATCGACCAACTGTACAAATTCAAAAATGCAATAATCTTTGCATGCGCATTTATGGGGTGGCCACTGAAAGGACTCGAAGATACCGGAGCGAAAAAAGAATGACCAACATCCCGAAACAGCCCGTTTATCGCATACCTACCCTCTGCGACACTTGCGGAAAAACTTGCAAAAATGGGATTTCTGGCATATGCAGCAACTACAGGCCAAGAAAATCCCGGCACACGTCATCTACGAGAACAAGACCGAGGTAAAAAGAATGGATCCACCATCTGATGCACCAATAGCGATTACTGTCACTCAAACAGCCATTCTCGCCCGAGACAACGGGGATATTATCGTGACAATTCACATGCATCCCGATCAAACGTATGTGAACTACGGCATTTTATCAGTTGTCCGCGAAACGCTCCTCGAATACTTCAAGACGCACTTTTATTCCCAAATGGAAATAGCCCTTCAACCTATCAGACGGTTGGGCGAAGAAGAACTTGCAGTCCCCGACAAAGTTTTTGAGTACTATTGCCCCGTGTGTCAACGCGTCTGGGATCTTGCCAACGTGCCAAACGGTATGGTATGCGACGTTCACGGTTTTATCCCCCTTAGAAAACGATGGAGAAAAGCACCATGAAAAAACTCGTTTCTGCAACCGACACTCTTCTCAACCCGGCTGTACCCTATAACTACGTCCTCGTGACCGAAAAGATCCACCCGAACAGCAAAAAGCCTGTCATTTCTGTCATTCCATGCGTTCTCGACGACCAGATTTTTGATGGCATCAGGAAGTTCATGACTACGGAAATCGACAACCCGGATGCCGTCCGCGGTGTCCACTACGATATCGGAATTTATCGCAGGGACCGGCCGTGGGAAAGGGATCTTTTACAATCGATGTTTCCCCCCAAGCCCAAGCCGGACAAACTCCATAATCGAGGACTGTACCTTATGAGAAGACACAGGGGATGGAACTACAACATTTTCAAAGTGGACGGAAAGAGTCTCCCCCAATATTACGCCGGAATCATCTTCGATCGGAACCGCCGCCCCTATTACCAGACGCACGCACTTCTCACGACAGCGAGCACAATCACGCTGTGCCGGGACATTATCGACCTTCTGGTAAAAAGTCAGTGCGTCCCGGATGGCATGGCTTTCAAAATCGATGAAGGCAAAGCCATCAGGGACCGGGAAGATGCCCTTCGAAGCAACAGTACAAAAAAACGCAGAAAAGGAGAATGTAACCCATGACAAAATCTCTTGGTAAAAGCCAAAAAGCAGTCGTGCATTACCTCACGCAACATCCGAATTCCACGACTGTCGAAATCGGAGCTAGCCTATACGAAAAAACATCCTCGTGCGCAAACGAATCCTACGGCCCCAAAACGACCGATCTTGTGATTCGCCGTACACATTGGGCACGGAGAATTCTAAAGCTGCTTGAAAAGCGAGGTGTCGTGTCTGCAAGGCGTGGAAAAACTATCACGTGGACCGTCCTGGAGAAACGAACATGACCCTCTTACGCTCATTGCATCCACTGAGGTGCGACACGTGCCAGAACCAGCTCTGCGATCTCAGCAATGCGCATCTCAATCAAGTGAAAAAAACACACATCCTCGACGTTGGTAGAATAATGTTGATGCGATGTACAACTGAACTGTACGGTTGCTTTTCACACAGTTCTGCCCCGGGCTCCCCTAAAAAATATGCAGAAAGCAAAAACCTGCAACAAGCAGAGCGCGATCGTATCGCTCGTCTCTTCGAGCGGAGAGAAACGTTAAAAGAACTTCTCGTCGCAATGAACAACCCGGATATTGCATTCTGCGAAACCGGGTATCTCGAATACACTTACTGGAACGATTACATCCGGTCCCTGTATTACGAAGCCTTACGCGCGTCTTCGATCCCATCAATACAAGATGCAAAAACAAATCCAAAACCGAGGCCACACGCATGACCGATAAAAAGAAAATGAACAAAATATCCCTGACTCTTCAGGAATTTTGGGCCTTCGCACAGTCACTTTCCGACGACTGGTACTTCGAAGGCGATGAAGGATATGTAGACGACGAATTCTGGGAAGGCCCGGGACACTTTGATCCTTCGGACAAAATCACCGTGGAGCGAGGAGTCATTGCGATCTGTTATCAAGGAGACAATCCCGATCGTAACAAGGATTTCCTCGAATTCATTGACGAATTCATAAAGTGGAAAACCGGGATAACCTACGAATTCGTTATACTCGAAGTTCCCAAAGGAAAAGTTGCAGAGGTCAAAAAACTCGTTCAATCGTACCTCGAAAAAACCTGAGAGGAGTTCATATGCATGCGAACAGGTGCATTGGCAAGGTGACCAACTTCCTTACAACAATTTCCTGCTTTCCTCAACGCGGTGCCGGTCCGTACGGACTGACTCTCTATACCGTAGAAATTAAGGAACTTGTCACCAAGGGGCTGACATATGAATTCTCCAGTTACAAACACCGAAATCTCACCAAGCACGAAGCACTTTGCACATTCAACGGTACCGCTGCTGAAAATGGATTCAAAACTCGAATTCAACTTGAAGATTTCAACAAAAAGGTCATGCCAGCATGAGGTGAAAAGACAATGGTCCGGATAAATACCAACGAGTACGCAAGGGTCAAACTGAATCCAAATGGTAAAAAAATCCTTGACAAATTCAAAGGCCCGCTCACACTCCGAGAAAAAACAGAGAATTGTTGCGGAGAACGGCAGTTCCAAATCTGGCGTCTTATGGAAATCTTCGGCCCCAGCATCTACTTCGGAGAGGAATGCCCCTTCGTTGACAACGTTATCGTCATAGGAGATGACAACGAGCATGTCTGAAGAACTCCTGATTACAGAGACGATCATGTGCCCAAAAGCTGGGTTCGCTATCGAATGGACACATTGTCAGTATTGCGAACACTATCTCTCACGCATCGACAAGATCGTTCATTGCAACTTCGAATTTCCCGAGTTCTGCAAACACGGCTGCAAAGACTGCATAAATCATCAACCGACCCCCGACGGAGTTAGTTGCTACAGTAATCTCGCAATTCAGTACATGAAAGACGGAAAAATATTTTGCAGACTCTTCCACTGGATCACCCCATTACCAAGAAGGTGAAAATCACGTCGTTAAAATTGCCAAAAAACTACGATGGATATCCAATTGCAGTCGTTCTTGATGCAGGATGTCCCGACGGGGGACGATTAATTTGCATACGACAGCAAGGAGGTAGATTTTCCTATTCTATCGAAGAACTCAAAAAAATCAATCCCCCCTGGCTGGTTGATGGATATGTTGAAAATTTAACAAACGACTTCCTCAAGTGGCTTTCTGTACAAGAAATAAAATATTCCTCGCCGAAGGAGCCCGGACTTCAACCCACCGATTTGCTCCCGTATAATGTACAAAAAAACGATAGCAATTTAGAATGGCTTGTCCCGGCACCAGACACCCGGAAACTTGAAGATTATCTTGAAATTGAAATTGAGCCATTTAAAACTCCACATCCAGCCCCCCGAACAAACTGTACAGATTCCCAGAAGATGAAACAATGCCCGGCAGTTTCCCCTCAACATGCCCCGGTCACCTATGGACCAGAAGAAAAGACGGTACCTATCAATGTCTCGTCTGTAAAGAAATCCGAACAACCCCACCGTCAGAGGTCTTTAAACAGTCCTCTCTCTTTGAAGATGATACACATGGAAAATGACCCAAACGAAGTATTCTTTATTACCAGACGGCAGCTAGACAATCTGATTGTCAACCCTTCGGTTTCAAACCAGGAAAAAGCCCTTCTGGGTACATGCATCGCAACTAAACAGACACTGATGATTTTTGCCACACCCGGCGAAAATGGCGAGCCTACAATCAACTTGCAACACATAAACGATCCCTTCTTCCCCCCGTCCGCTACTCCATTACGCACGGACTCCGGCAAGCCAACGAACTGTTTGGGATCCCGTGTCATCGAGCTCAAAACCGATCCGCAGTGTTTCGATCTCGTATGGACCGGCATGAAACCATTCGAGATTCGAAGTACAAAAGACCGAGAATTTCACTCTGGAGACATCCTATGGCTCCGAGAGTATTCCCGCGAGACGAAAAAATACAGCGGCCGGACCCTCCGGGCCCTTGTCCTGTCAGTCTTGAACGGGCCTGCGTACGGAATCCCCCCAAACCACTGCGTAATGGGTCTCTATCTCGACATGATCCGTGCAGAAGTCGAATTTAAAAAAGACCAAAGGATGTGAACTTCACATGGCGTACAAACCGCAAAACTCCAAACCCCCGTCCCTCCCCTTGGGAGATGCATGCTGCCGATCGTGTGGCCGGCACCTACGTAACCCGAAAAGCGTCCGGCAGGGATACGGTCCTCGATGTTATCGTATTCAAATGACCGGGTTCGGCCGGCGGGCAAAAATGCTTGAACCCTGTACCATCGATGACCAGGTACTCGCCACGAGAACCCGCCAGGCAATTTACCGGATCATCTCCCATCTCAAGGAAGAAGACTATCCTCAACGCTGGACCTGCCATACGTGTCACACAACTGTCCAGCACATGCCTCTCGAATCCTACGATGTCACGGAAGGTCTCTGCCATCCCGGCTTCGCCCATCCCCAGTACTTCTACCTGCACGATGAGCACTACGATTTGGCAATCTGGAAGCTCGGCATTACATTCGAACGCATCGTCGAGGAAATGAAAACACACGGCGACCTTCCCGAAGAATGGACGGCAGCTGGAGAAAGATCATGATCGTCAAACGTCTCAACAACGAAATGCTGGATGACGCTCGTAAAAGCGCCATTCAAAATTTCAATAGTATTACATACGTGACTCCCCCCAGCAACAACTCCCGGGCCTTGCTTTCCATAGCGTCTTCCAACCTCGCTATCATGGAAATACTCTCTCGCGGTCTGGAAGAATCATACGCCAGCGAGTCCCGCCAGCACCAGTGCCAATGCCATTGTCAAGAAAGCCGCGACCAGATGCAACAGCCCGGTCCTGCCCCGGTGCCCACTATAGGGAAATCCGTGTTTATTCCTGCTGACTTGTCACGGACCATCATCGCCGCCCTCGACATGGCAGAAATTATCATCAAAAACGAAAATAAGCAGAACCTCACTGCCAACTGCGAAGCGTTCGGAACAGCAAGTCAGCAGATCCGAAACACCCTTGCAAACTTCGCACGAGCCGACTTAGGCGAGTTCCTCCCCACGGAAAAAGACAAAGCCCATTACGCAGGATATTCAGATGGAATGACAACCGGCTGGAACAAAGCCCTTGCCAACCTCCACGACTGGCTTCAAAACACCCCTGGCGTTGTTCTCCCCATTGAATCCGTCTTGCAGCGGGTCGAAAATATGACCAAGCAAGGGCCGTGATTAATATGGGTAGTCTTCTCCCTACGGACGAGGATAAAGCTCGATACAAAGGATTCTCGGATGGAAAAGACGCCGGCTGGGACAACGCTCTTTCCGACCTTGAAATCTGGATGGAAAACGATTCTGGGATGATCTCTGTCGAATCCATCAGAAAACGCATACGAGACATGAGAATACAAGGGCCGCAGCAATGACACAACTGCACAGCATCGCCTTCGAGCGAGTCAATGTAAATGGACTCTCTTATGTCCAAGGTACCAACGAATATCACATTCTTTACCTCGTTCACAGTAAAAAAATTCCTGGATTGTTTGAAATCAAAAAACAAAACCCGTTTCTAAAAGAAACGACAACCTCAATATTATTTGACTACCCCACCAGAATTGTCGGATATTCTACCGACGTTCCAATTGTTATAAGCTTCAAAAATATCGACCCCGACCCCCGGCAGAGCATATTGCTGATGCCAAATTATCGCGGTCAAAATCCGTTGATGCTATCCGACGATCTCAACGCCGTGTTACCGTTCCAAGAAATCATTGGATTCACTACACGCACAATGCAATTTTCAGAATTTTCAGGCGAACTCCCCGAAAAAACCAAGGTTGTGAACTCTCCATGAAAACTCTCGAAGAAACTATAAAATCTTTTGAAACCTGCTGTCTTGACGGGCGCGATGCCGTACGCCTGTCAGACTTTGTACCCGAAGAACGTCTTCCCGAGCTTGGAATATCACTCTTTCCCGATGCCATAGGAAAGCACGTCCCAAAAGAATGGACCCGGGAAAACATCATTGCACAGCTCAAAGAAGACGTGGCATTTGCATTCGAAAAAGCCATCGGTCATCGTGGAATATCATCCGAACTGATGTACGACGTGATTCGGATGTGGAACTGGATCCTGCAAGAAGGTCTCGAAGATTTCGATGAGTACGCCGACTATGGTATCCCCCTCTTAAAAGCAACTGCCTTAAAGTACGGATTCCCGGACCGGTCCGGAGAATATGTACCAGAAGAAAGCTGGTAAAATCCATCCGGTGTAGAAATGCCATGGATAATTACCCCAAAACGGCAGTACGTCCACTGGACCGAAACCCCACACATAGAAAAAGTGTTTGGTTGGATCCAAGCTGTCCTCGACTACAAAAAAGGCTGGACACACAGGGGAGGCGCTCGTATTGTCCTTCTCAGCGATGGTACAATCGAAACCGATCTCATAGGTGATACTTGTCCGTATTCCCCAGGTCCGTGCACTGTCAGAGGAGCGTACCGGCTCTCGATATATGCTCGTTCCACGTATCACAAGATAACCACGGACAACATACTGGTCTCCGGCCAAGCAACCATCACCTGCACTTCCAAAAAATGCAAGGGTCCTGTTATTCTCGATCTGGACAAAATTAATTCCTGCATGACGACAATCATACGTACACACTACGGACTCACACCATGAAGCACATCTTATGGGTTTCCCGGCACTCCCCTACGATCGAACAAACGAATCTCCTGTCTCAAATATTCGACGACAAAATCGTCATAACCCAGCATGGGAAATCCGTCGAAAACTACCAAGAGCTCATCAAAGAATACGAGGACGGAAACTTCGATGACATGGTTGTCACCTTGCCCATCGACGTAATAGGTTGGATCTGCAAAGCTGGAATTCAACCCATAAAAGCCGTCCATAAAATGACAGGCTACGAGCCGGCAACTAATTTTCGAAAATACGAATTCATGTATTTCGAACGAATTCAATCGGTTTCTATCGTTAGAAAACGACTACGAGGAGTAAAAAATGAAACCAGACCTCGAAAGCATACGCGAAATCGGTAAAGTCTCTCAGAACGCAGTGAACCCGTGGAAACAAAAGTTTGCCGGGATCTTCCTCGGCATACTTGTCATTGCCGCGAATGTCATCCTACTATCTGTCGCAGCGTACGGATTCTGGACAGTTTTCGTTCACGAAACCGTTCAATCGACCCTTTCCGGGATATTCATCGCAACGTTCTTCTCCTTGGTGTTTATGCTGTCCACGCTCTCGATCGAGATCGGAAGGTGAGCACCGTGAGTAACAGTACCAATGAAACTATCATCGAGAATTCAAAATCTATTCTGGCATCCTACGACTATCCCATCACCCTCCGCCAGCTTTATTATCGTCTCGTTTCAAGAGGCATGATCAACGATCAGCACTCGTATTCCCGCTTAATCCGTCTCATGACCCGGGCCCGGGAACAGCGAATTGTTGATCCCGACAGTATCGAAGATCGTAACCGGCTGCTGCTGAACTACATTGGAATGTACGACTTCGACTACGACGTTAATAAATTCTTTTCAGCCAGGTTGAAATACTTCCGGGAATCCCACCAAAGATTCACCCTCGACGTTTGGCATCACCAAGAATACCGTGTCGAAGTCTGGTCTGAAAAAGATGCAGTACGCACCGAACTCCTGCTCGGGGCCGAAAAGTACCGGTGCCCTGTCTGCATATGCCGGGGGTACTCATCATTCTCTTTCATCCACGCTCTTCTCAAAAGACAAGAAGAAATCGAAAACTGGACCAGCGGCCAAACGATTCTCATTCTCTACTTTGGAGATAGAGATCCATCTGGAGAAGACATGGTACGAGATCTTCAAGAACGAATTTTCAGATACTCCAAAGATTACCAGATCGATAACTACCCCATCGTGTACAAAGTAGCCTTAACCGACAAACAGGTAACCGAACTTCAACTTCCTCCGGCTCCATCCAAACCAAGTGACAGTCGAAATAAAAAGTTCGTTGAAAAGCACGGGAATGTCGCCGCGGTAGAGCTCGATGCCATCCCCCCAGAACTACTCACTCAGATGGTTGAAACCAGTATCCATGCCATGATAGACCAAACCGAATGGAACAAATCGGTAGTCGAAGAAAACTCCCGACGTGAAAAACTTAAAGAAAAATTAGAATCGTGGTACCAAAAAGGAAGTGCATCGTGAAAGCATTCATTCTCGACGACAACGGAACAGTTCAAATAGGAAACAAGATCTTCCACACCACCTCCGGCCGGACTGAAAACAGCACAGCTCGACGCGCCGGGATTTTCCGAGAATGCAAATGCTACGTTGAGGTTCCATTCAAATCCATGGAAGGGGCCAACCTCGCCATCGTCATGGCTCAACGAAAATCCCAAAATCGAAAAACTTTATAATCCCCGCGAGAGAGTCACTTGTATGGAAAATACAAGCAACTCAAACATACTGCGACGATCCAACGACATTCGTTCGGCGCCGCCTGCGTACAAAATTATTACCATCTACGATCTAGGGCCGGGCTTCGCAGACCGGTACACCATCGTAACCACGTACATCAATCCTAGAACAGGAAAATATCGTGCCCTTATTATTGACGAAGGTGCAACAGATACCCCCTTCTATGAAGATGTCGGAAACACCTTCCCAAAAACGCAGTACGGCAACAAGATCTCTTATGCAGACCTTCCCAAACTGGTAAAGGATTATCTCAATCGGTGGAACATTCTTCCTCCCAACCCGGTATTTGAAGTCGCATGCCCTTCAAAAATGATCAGTGTTGCAGACATCAAAAGAATCGCAGATGAAATTCAAGTTGCACTCATCCAAGAAAACAACCTGCAAGACATCAGAAATTCTTCTCCTCTCGATGCAATGAAAAAAATGGGAATTGACGAATTCCACGACGAATTCATCAGAGCAATTCAAAAATAAACAATTCGTTCAATTCTTTTTTCTCTTTCCTCTCCCCAGGTGATAAATTGACCTCGTGTTCACTGACTCACAATCGCATCGAAAAAACAAAACGACAAGTCGAACTCGAAACCAAGATGCGTAAATTCTTGAAACGTCCAGGAGCTCTTCCCCTTATCGCCGATCTCATGTTTCCCGAAGTAGCCGGGTATCCCGAGGTAAAATATGGCATGATGAATATGCTGGTGAATCAATGGGACGGCCCCACACGAGAGAGAATTCACATTCTTCTTTACGGGAAACCCGGCACTGGTAAAACGGCCCTAATGGAACCTCTTGAAACAAATTACAATGCCCTTTACATCAGCATGGATGCCACGGCAGCCTCCCTCCGCGGAGACGGCCGCAGAGAGGACCACGGTGCTAAGATCTTCAACGAATGCGACGGGGAAATTATCTGCATTGACGATATCGAAAAGATGAAAGACATGGACCTTCTCCGTGACGTTATGGAAAAAGGAATTTACACCGTAACCAAAAATGGCACTCACGTGGAATACGACGGGCACTGTCGCATTGTTGCCGCGACAAACGACATCAAACGCATGCCTTATCCGATCAGAAGTCGATTTGACCTCGTCTACATGTTCAAATTTCCAACCCTCGATCAATCCATGAACATTGTCCGTCAAATGCTCCATGCCGATACCGAGAAACCCAACCCGGGCCCGTTTCTTTCACATTATATCGCCCTGGCAAAATCCCACGAGCCCGAAATCATTGAACCAGACCACATCGAAGATCGATTTCAAAACTACTTTGAAAATTACGGCACACCAACCGACGACGGAGAACCAGGGGGCAAAGAAGGACGCTGGGTAGCCGGGATCTTCCGACTTGCCAAATCAATTTCTCGTCTTAATCTGGAAAACCTTGGTCCAGAGCAAATTGCACAGGCACTGGAAATGAAACACACAAGTGACGAAGTACTCAGGAGCCTATCATGACCTCGAAACTCATAAGTTGTGTAAAACACAAGGCCGTTGATATCATCACAACGACCGGCATCGAAAAAATATTCCGAATCTCCGAAATCAGCGGAATAACGGTACGCGGCTGTCAAGTATTTCTTATCCTCAAAGGGCAATCCCCAGACGATGGATTTATAGACTGCCTCCCCACCGAAATTGCTGCGCACGAAGCAGCCATACAAATCCTGAAAGCAATCGAAACATACGAGGCGGAACAATGTCTTTCACAGTAGATCAAATATTCTGGATCAGTGTCGTATTCGATATCATCGGGGTAATTTGCATCGTATTCTCCGCGGAAATTTCAAAAAGAATTCCTTGGATAAGAAGCAGCGAAGACACCCGAAAAGTCGTTTTATGGACAGTAAAAATAGGCGTATTTGGCACAATCGTGGTGTTTATCGGAGTTCTTCTACTCTTTGTCGGATTTGTCAAATTCATCATGGAGTGATACGTTTGAATGAAAAAGCACCAATTCTCGAAGCCTTTTGCGGACCGGGTGGGCTCGGGTACGGATTCTCCCAGTTTTTCGATGTCACGTACGCGATCGACCACTCCGCCCCCGCGGTCCGGACCTATAAAGCCAATCATCCCGAAACCCAAGTACGGAAACAAGACATCAGAAACATGACCGGTATCCGCGGAGATTTCTTTGGAGTTGCAGGAGTGATCGGAGGCCCGCCTTGCCAGGGGCACAGTGCAATGAGTACCAAAAGTCGAGCTGAACGAATGGAAGATCCTCGCAACTCCCTTGGAGTTCAGTTCATGCGCCTCGTCGATGAAATTAACCCCCATTTCTTTGTTCTGGAAAATGTTCCCAGCGCAAACGAAGACCGCAAGCAGCAAATTGTCGCAATTGCAAAAAAACTCGACTATGACGTGGTATCTCTTCGTCTCAACTCTGCCGACTTTGGATCGGCCCAAGCCCGGCACCGGTGGATAGTGATCGGTACCAAGGGATTTACCAACCCGCTTCCATTCATCCAGCCGGCCCGCACACGCAAGACGGTCCGCATGGCTCTATCCGGCATTACAAACAACTGGGGATTCATGAAATCCAAGCCAGAGACCCTTCAAAAGCTTTCCTTCGCATGCCCTGACAAGTGGATCTCCATTTCTAACGGGTACGACAATGCAATCAAACTTCAGTGGGATACTCAGGCTCCAGCCATAACCAACGTGAAAAAAGTTTACTTCGTCCACCCGACCGAAGTACGAAATATTACCCTGGCAGAAGCTGCTGCTCTCCAAGGGTTTCCTATCGATTATGTATGGGCTGGCACCGATACTGAAATCGGACAGATGATTGCCAATGCCATGCCTACAGAATTCGCCCGGCACCTGGCAGCGGCCCTCCAGCAGCCGAACTCACAAGGATGCGCATAATGCCTTGGTGCGATACGTGTCCGGTCTTTCATTGCAAGCACAACTATCGCAACCGGCCCCGCCCTAAGAACGGGCACCTTTATACGCACCCCAACTGGGGATGCCCCGACAACAACATTAAAAAGTTCAACAAACACTACCACGGAGAAATGACCTATGCAAAAACTGACGCACTGGATTTCCAATTTCCTGAAAAGACTCATAAGAAAGCCAATTAAATCCTCTGGAGAAACAATCATCCTTCAAAACGGGGATAGTGTCACCATTGAAGACATAATCCTCGTCGGTCATATCATTCGATCTACCGGGATACACGTGGAAATTGTACACAACTTCCCCAAAGAAAAAGCCAACTATACAAATTTGCAGCCCGGAGATACATTCTTTGCAACTTGGAAATTTCGTATTGTCGAAGAAGAATCCAAAAAGCAAACAGAAGAAAGTGATTATAGTGTCCACATCTTCAAGTACTGCCCCGATAACCCGAGAAAAGTGGGATGAATTCGACTCTTGGATGAAAGAGTACTCTCATCACATCGTCTTCTGCTGGGCAAAACCCACGCACGAAGAGATTTTTGCAGAAATCCGCCGACACATGGAACAGGTGAAACAATGAAATTTTCAACTTCACTAGAATATGCCTTTCCTGCTACCGGAATACCCCCAAGAAAAAAAGTTCAATTGGTACCTCTCACCCAAGACGAAGAAGACCAGCTCGTTCCACTCGCAAAAGCATTTGGAACTTCAATCAGGAATCTCGTTCTTTGGACTGGGATCGCAAGTGGAGAATTTAATATACTCAATAGAAACTATCTCGATCATTGGTCTGTCGCCAATCTCAATATAGTTCCATTGAAACGTTCTCTTATCTGTGCTTCAAAAATGAAACAGTTCAAAGACAGAATCACAGTTATTGATTGTACAGAATGCGAAAAGGCAAAAGACAAACCTTGCAAAATGATGTATTTTTTCCCCGGAGAACTACCATCTCCAGAACAGCAAATTTCCATGTTGTGTCCTGTCTGTTCCCGCAGGTTTTGCGGATACGCATTCTCTCCGAAACCACTGCGAACCAGATTACAGATCCTGCACGATCTTGACAAGATAGAAGAAAAAGAGAAAAAACAAAAGAACGAAACTAAATAACCACCGGGAGACAATTGATCGTCATGAGCATCTACACTGTCATTGTTCTGAAGACCGATGGCACACTCATCCAAACCGAAAAAGAAAAGGAGAGTTCTGCCATAAAGTCGGCCAAAATGTATGTCACTGTCCGCGGAGAACGAGCCGCAGCAGTGTTTTCCGAAGGAAAGGTAATCTTTACCGTTCCGGACGGAATCGAAAACGATGCCGACTTTATGAACGCGGCCCGGGCAAAGATGCAAGGGCTGGAAGTTCCAGCTCACAGTCCCAAGAAGAAACCCGCATCCAAGCCCGCAAAAGCAGCTAAAAAAGAACCGAAAAAAGATAAAACCCTCGATGCCGAAGCCCAGGCACTCATCAAAGACTACGACAAAGCAATGCAGGCCGGCGAAATCGAACCCCCCGTACAAAAAGTTCACCTCGGGACCTGCACTCTCGAAGTCTTGGAATCTGCTTGCACCGGTTACCTCATTTCCCGCGGGTTGACTCTAGATCAGGTTCAAACACTTCGTACAAAGCGAAAAAGTGATATTGAAATCCTCGCAGCAAAAATGGCGCAAGGAGAACTTACCCAAGATGAGGCAATAGCCCGTCTTATTTCACTTTTGCAGGGGAATACACCAATGACTACCCAAACCTCAAGAGAAACCACTACAGCAGCCTCCAGTATCGATCTTTCCAAGGTACTTCGCGGTCACAAGAACGCAACCATGGCCATGAAACCATCCAGAATACGCGAGGACATTGGACTGTCTGATGATCTTGAAGAAATGCTTCCAAACACTCTTCCCGACGGAATTGTCATCTACATTAAAAAAGAATTTGACGATCAAATCAATGGCATCCTTGCATTTGCCATGGGGTACACCCCTCAAAGCCTTATCAACCCGCACAAGGCATCTGATCTGGAAGGATACGATTACCAGCGTTCAATTCCTCTGACCCGGCCCGATGTCAAGCATCCAACGTGGCGAGCCATGGGAGAAAGAATCCAGTCTCCCAGCACACTAGTACAACGAATTTCCGATCAGTTCCCCGAGGACCAGGTGAAAATACAAGTTGCCCAGGGAATCGACCTGGAACAATCACTCAAGAATTAACTGAAGACTTCCACCCATCATTTTTTGATACGCAGTTCTCATCATTTTCCCAAGCATATCAAGATCGGCTTCCATCTGATCGTAAGTTACCGCCTGCGGATCAACCGCCGCGGCATCTTTGAACTTTTGATAATACGAAGGCTGGATAATAAGATCTGGACGCTCCAGCTGTCCTACCTCGACTTCCCCTCCCCCCTGTATCCAAGAATTCTGAATAAGAAACAACGGAACGGAAGTCCCCTTATCGAGAATTTCAACTATCTGCCGAGTAGTCTCTCTCATACGCATTAACGTATGCGTACCAGACAATAAAAGTTCCCTGAAAAGTGGTGAGCAAGGGAAGGAGAATGTTCGAAGAAGCAAAGAAGGATCAACTCCTCGACTTCCCTTGCCCCATTCCACAGAAGGCTACTTTACCGGATGTTCTGCCACCAGACCGTAGAAGATACCCATGGTCCCTGCTTTTGTCGGCGTCCTGATCCACCAACAAATATCTGATATGAATTCAAACCTTTATAAAAACTTCGGAAATGCTGACAAAAAAGAAATTTTGAGTCCACCGGTTTAGAACCGGCGGCTGATCCTGCGAGGAGCTGCGGAGGCACGGCCACCGGCACAAGACCGGGCTGCCTGTGCAAGTCCCGAGCGGATGTCTGCCTGGCTGCCGTGCTTTCCCTGGAGCTGCTGCCGAACGCAGGAGTGGAATGCCTGAAGCCGGGGGCTTGTGATCAGATTGGTCTTCGAACGGATATACGCGCGAGTGCCACGTGCCTTGACGATGGTCAGATTCGCTGCGACAATTTTAACGCCAGTTGCGCCCATGTCTTTCTCTCTCCTTTAATTTTTGACATTTACCTTATACGCATCAAAAGTATATAAGCAACTATTTAAAAAATATTTTTTGAGCAAAAAAGATTTAC
>Ga0172380_10001367_pt1 | contig 42103 bp, 63 predicted proteins | sample Leawe162metaG_FD_119747 | JGI IMG/M metagenome (GOLD analysis project Ga0172380, IMG submission 119747) | Leachate microbial communities from a municipal landfill in Southern Ontario, Canada - Leachate well 162 metaG | ecosystem: Engineered > Solid waste > Landfill > Unclassified | place...
TAAGGGCGCCAGTGACCTATTCATCGCATGGCCTAACCGCACTTATCACGGCTTATTCATTGAAATGAAATCCCAAACTGGAAGACCTACCCCTGAGCAGAAAGCCTTTATCGAGAGAATGAATGCCCATGGATATCTAGCGCAGGTATGCTATGGCGCTGAAGAAGCAATCAACGCCATAAAGGATTATTTAGCGCTAGAACGCAATATCGTCGTCTAGGAAGTCAGCACCAAAATCTTGCACCGCAGCCGCTGGCTCAGCCTTCTGCTCCTTTACGCCCTTAGGTATAAAGTTCATGGTATGAGCAATGATGTAGTGCTTAGTCTTCTCCATCCCATCTTGAGCCATATATTTTTGATTCTCCATCTCACCTTGAACATACAGCATATCGCCAATGGCAACGTACTTCTCCGCAAGTTCCGCAAGTTTATTGAACATCGTGATGTTGTGCCAAGTGACTTTTTCCTTCTTCTCACCATTCTGCACAAACTTCTTGGTAGTAACCATGCTGAGGTTACAAACCTTGGTGCCAGTCGCAGTAGTCCGCACATCAATCTTACCGACACGGCCTAGTATAGTTGCTTGATTTACCATCATATATCCTTATAATTTCATCAATTGCCCAATAAAATGAATGCATTGGTCTTGAGTTAGATCGTCAATCTCGCCTACCTCGTAGAAGTCCATTGCCTTCGACAGCCTGTCATCTGAGAAGTCCTTAACCTTCAATAGCTCTAGGATTTCATGACGTAGCTCAACTTCTTGACCTCCAGTTTTGCCCACTTCTTCGGGTTCATGGTGTGCATTTGCCTCTGGCGTAACATCTTCACTCGTAACCGATACCATAATTTCATCATCATTTCGTCCTGTCTTAGTAATAATGTCTTGCCTCAATTGTGATGTTCTTGAGGGCTTGGAGACACTATATTCAGCATCAATGTAATCTTCAACCTCTTCGCGAGATTTAATTCCCTTGAGGGCATCCGGAAAGGCGTCACGCAAGGTAAATCCGCGAGCACGAAGCTTCAACATCCGCTCTGGATACTGCGTCCATGGTCCGACTTTGCCTAGCAACCCAGCCTTCTTAGCCATGTCGAGGGTAAAGATATTACTCCGAGCGCTCATGCCCTTACGTTTAATCGTACAAGTATAACCGCTTACTGTGTCTCCCTTCATGATAGGCTCTTCGATAATGTCTTCGAAGTCCTTATGCGCCATACAGAGTGCTAGCATTTCGTCACCCCAGAGGCACGGCTTCCCGTTGATTACAGAAATACACTGCATCGACATTTCAGGCGACATGCCAATGGAGTACCCCATAGACCAGCACAAGAACAAATCCTGCGGCTTACCTCGATAGGACTTCGGTACAAGCTCGCTACTCGATAGCTGACTTGCAAGCTTCATGTAGTGCGGTGCTAAATCCTTGGAGAATAGACTGTCGTCTAGGCGACTTAATCCATGTTCTCTTACTAACGCTAGTTCATTACTCATGTGATCCCTCACTTAATATTAAATACCCGTGTACCCTTCTTATTGGCCTTCCATGTAGCCAGAATTTCGCCTTCAAGACCGACCAAATACTCTGCGTTACCCATGTGCGACATGACTATCATCTTGCATCGCTCTTCGACAGCCTCTAACTCTTTAATCCGTATCTTAATGTTCATCAACTCAGCAAGCACACCGCTAGTCGCATAGGTCGCATGCGTTACCTTTTCAGGATGTGGCGCATTAAACTTCAATCGACAATCAGCTGTATTAACCGGGTCTGGTTCTACGCGATTTTGCACCGCATGCCAGAAATCAATGTCTGCCTGTATGATAAGCTCCTCAAGCCCGTAGTCGCGCTCATAGATGAATTGCTTGTACTCCATGCCACCTATCAGCACCGCACAGTAACCTCGACTAGCATCAGTTATGGCACATTGCTTGGCTATCTGGATGAGGTAGCTTGCCGGGATCCCATCGCCTGCCGCCATATCCCACATCTTGCGCTGAAAGGTGTTGACGCACTTGGCTTCGACGACTGCGCGCTCCGCTTCAATCCAGCCATCAAGGTTCGCAAATATAAAGGGGTGAATAGAATGATAGACTGTATCCGGGAACGTAACCACGACATTGTTCTCTTCAGCAAATCGCTTAATGATAATCGGTTCAAGCGCATGACCCCAGTATTGCTGCTCCGTTTCTTCGTCCTCAGCCGATACAATCCCAGTCTTCTCAAGGTAAAGCTGGTAAGGCGTCTTATAGCTGCTGTAGCCCATGATAATAGGACTATCTGAAGCTCCCAGCCCATTAGCACGATTATTCTTTTGCTCTTCCGTTAGCATAATATTCCTAGTAAAGTTTATTTTAATTTAGATGGAACTATGTTACCTTACACGCAGAGGTGAATTATGACTATAGATGAAGTAAAAAATTATTTTGGTACGCTGTCCGAAGCGTGTCTCCGGCTGGATATTACGCGACAGAATGTTACCTATTGGCGCAAACATGGCTACATCCCCCTGATGCAACAATTTCGCATTGCTGAAATGACTGACGGGGAGTTGATGCCTGATGCCGTTGATCCAAAAAGTATTCGTAAAAAACTTAGACAAGGAGCAAATCATGACAGCTGAAAAAGAATTAATTATTAATGGAAATACCTATGTATTGAAAGAGCAATTACCCGACAAGCCTTACTTTATAGTGAGGACATATTCAGCCGGGGTCTTTGCCGGTCATATTGAATCGCGTAACGGGAGAGAAGTAGTTATGACCAATGCAAGACGATTATGGTATTGGGATGGCGCTAACTCTCTTAGTGAATTAGCTCAAGAAGGCACAAGTAAACCTGAAAATTGTAAATTTCCTTGTGCCGTGGATAGAGTTGAATTATTAGAAGCAATTGAAATTTTAACGGTGACAGAAAAAGCCATGAAGTCTATTTGTGGAGTGAAAATATGGCGACAATAGACTATGGCTCAGGCTACGGCTCAGGAAATGGCAATGGCGATGGCGATGGCAATGGCTATGGCTCAGGCAATGGCTCAGGCTATGGCAATGGCTCAGGCTATGGCTATGGCTATGGCGATGGCTATGGCGATGGCTCAGGCAATGGCAATGGCAATGGCTCAGGCTATAGCTATGGCGATGGCTCAGGCTCAGGCTATGGCAATGGCAATGGCAATGGCTATGGCTCAGGCAATGGCTATGGTTAAAATAAAACTTAGAAAGGGAAATCCATGAGAAAATCTTTAAAAATGTTGGCGGTAAGTGCATGCATTCTATCTCTAGCAGCATGTGACAAGGTTCCCGCTGGTTATCGTGGTGTGATAGTAAATCTATACGGTAGCGACAAGGGTGTTTCGGAGGAATCTGTCGGCGTAGGGCGCTACTATCTAGGCTGGAACAAGGAGATGTACCTGTTTCCTACGTTCCTTCAGAATCGCGCATGGTCTAACTCTCAAGCAATTACGATGCAGACCTCAGAAGGTCTTACGATTACTACCGATGCAGGGATTACTTACCAGATTGAGCCGGAAAATATCTCAAAGGTCTTCACTAAGTACCGGCTAGGAATAGACGAAATTACCGATACCTTCTTGCACAACATGGTTCGCGATGCAATGAACGAGGTCGCTAGCCGGATGACCGTAGACCAAATCTATGGCGTCAAGAAGGAGGAGTTTATCAATTCGGTCAACCAGATAGTAATTCGTGATGCTGGTAAGACTGGTATCAATGTGGACAAGATTTACCTAATAGGAAGCTTTGTTCTCCCTGAATCGGTCATGCGTTCGATTAACACCAAGATTGAGGCTTCACAGAATGCCGTTAAAGTTGAAAATGAAATTGCTACTAGTCGCGCTGAAGCACAGAAGACTATTGTTGATGCTAAGGCTGCTGCTGAGCGTATCATCATCAACGCTGAGTCACAGGCTAAGGCGAATAAAATTCTTGCGGATAGCCTGACTCCTGAGTTTGTCTCCTATCAGGCAATTCTCAAGTGGAACGGCCAGCTTCCCACGACTAATGCCGGTGGTGCATTGCCATTTATTAACGTCGGGGCGTCAAAATGAGAATGACCCTATTCAAGATAATATCATTCATGGCAGTATTCTTATTCGCTCAAGGTGCAGTATTGCCTTGGGTAATCTCGAATAATTTACTGCCACTATGGGCTGATATTCTGCTCGTATCTGCGGTGATTTTTGCATGGATAGTGCTTATTGAACGACTAGCTATGAAGTGTATTCGAATATTCTGTGACTGGGAAAAGGAGTAATAAATGAACTTAGACGAAATAGGGCGCGCTATAGCCGAGACAGAGCTTAAGGAAGTTGAAAATGCTCTTAATCAAATTGATCGATACGGGACTATGCGCGAGAGAAATCAGCGCTTAATGCCATTAATTGAGCGACGCATTCAACTGCGTGCCGCACTCGATAAATTTAATAAAACTGTTGCAATGGGCTTTCCCGTTGCTCCTGAGAAATGCTCTGAACCTAAATTACCTAAGGAGAATAAAATCGTGGAAATTGAATTTATGCCTGAATCTGATGGCACGTTAACATTTGGAATGGTTAAGCCGGGACAATTATTTATATGTAACCAAGGATGTTTGAATCAAAAATCAGAAGACCGTGAGTCTAATGAGTTGTGGGAAATATGCGATGCACGCGGTGTTCCAACAGGGATACATTTTGAATTTTCCGATGACCATCAAATCGAACGCATCCTACCAGAAATATACCGCATCAAGTTTTAATTTAAACCAGTGCCGGGGGACGAATCCAGCACTGGGGAACTACAGGACTTAACACATAATAAAACTAGAGGAATTATTATACCCCGATTTTACATGATCGCATTTAATAATCAAGTACATGGATTGTATATGACATTTCTTGAACGGCTTGAACGCAGAATACGCGCGAATTTCCCTGAATTACCTGAATCAGAAATAAGTGCTCGCCTTAGTCTGGCTAAGCACTTAATCGCAATGGAGCATGAGAAGAAGAATAATGAGAGAAATCAATCTCAAGATGATGTAATATAGGGTAAAAAAGGGCATCATGCCCTGAACTGGTTTAAAGCTATAAATCTCTTGGCCGAGTTAGCTTTAATTTAACGTCCTAAGCAGCACTCAATTTAATTGAATGTGCATTGTTACAACAGAAGGAATTGTATCATGTCAGTAGAGAAATTCACAGGTTCTTTTTCAAAGGAAGATGGCGGAGTAACGATTGCCGTAAATTCGACCATTCAATCCATCAGAAATACAGACGCACTAGCAATCTATTCATACTTATTGACCAAGCCTAGTACATGGGAAGTTAATATCGAGGAAATAAAATCTCATTTCGGGCTTAGTAGAGATAAAGCAAGAAGAGCAATGAACAATCTTATAGATTTAAATTTACTCAAGAGATTTCAGCTAAAATCAGGCGGAATGTTCCAGGGCAATCATTACGTCCTTTATCTAAGACCCCACGCCCCGCTTGATGATTCACCGGAGACTGAAAACCCGGCTCCGGTCAAACCGTCCCTATATAAAACAAAGATAACTTCTTTAGAAAACAAAGATAATAATAATGTTAGCGATTTGGAAAAAATTACTGAGAAGCAAATCATCGAAGCCTATCACGAAGTTCTTCCCGACAATCCGAAGATAAAAGTAGCCGACCGCAAATTAAGCTCACAGCTAAAAGCAATGGTGAAAGGGTGGCCTAAGTACTCCAGTAGTGGAAAAAGCTTCACTATCGAAGGATTTAAGGCCTTCCTGACGGCAATTAAGGTAAATCAACCGGGATTTCTACGAGTCTATGTGACTAAGGAGGGAAATAAGAGGCAAAACAACCTCCGCACAATAACGCGCGAGGTCAATTTAGCTAAGTTTGTTAATGGCGAATTTAATTTTAAATAGGGCGAACATGACTAATCGAATACAACACATAAGGCCACCAACTGCGCTTGAGATAGAATATCGGGTACTGGGGGCATTAATTTATCTTGGCAAGCCCAACCACACAGCGGTTCAGCAAGCCATGATACAACTGGACGGAGAAGCATTTGCATTTAGACCCAATCAACTTTTGTTCGAAGTCATTAGCGAGCAATTCAGGGTTGAGGGGGATTTTGACTTAGTAACGCTATCCACAATGACCGATCCCAGATGCGATCCGGTTACTAGCATGCTGAAGGATGCGTATTACACGCCTAATATGCTTACTAGCGACACTGTAACGCTTTGCAATTACCGTACACTAAGGCGGCAACTGGTTTTGCTGGTCAATATGCTTAATGACGTAGTTGCTGAGCTCAATGCTAGTGACGCGCTAGGGATTATTCACGAGCATTTAGAGCAATTGCACCAATGCGTTAACCCTGAGATGGATAATCGCGTTATAAGCTACGAGCAGCACATAGAAGCTGAATTACAGGGTAATAATGCGCCATTGAGCGAGATTAGCGTGGACATTCCCCAGCTACCGCCAGTGCCACTCAGAGCATTAATCACAATTGCTGGGCGTAGTGGTCATGGGAAAACCTTTTCGGCAATGTATTTGATGGACAAGCTTATTGATGCGCTTCCCGGGCGACAAAGCTTATATTTCAATCTTGAAATGCATCCTCGCGCAATGCTTGACCGTCACGCTATCCTGTTAGGTGCAAAGGGCGAATCAATACGCGAAAGGATATCCTCAGTGGCACCGCAGTTACTTGATAAGCAAGTTAGCTTGATTTCTGTTCCGATGATTGTCATTGAGGAAATAGAATCAATCTCGCGCATAGCCGCACTTAAGCAACCGATTGCGGTGATAGTGGTAGATTATCTTGGCCTCATTACGTCCAAGGCTAAATCAGAACGTAAGGATATTGAACAAAACACGATTGCTAAGCGCTTAGCTGCGTTGTCAATTGAGCTTGACTGTGTGGTTATCTTGCTGGTTCAAGTCAACCGTGAATCCAAGAATCGCCCAGTCGGAGAGCGTTGCCCAGTTCCAAGTGACGCAGCTGAAGGAATGGGATCGGTTCATTCGTCTAGCTGGTGGATTGGTATTGACCAGCCATACCTAGATAATCAAGATCCAGAATTTCAGCACATGTTTCAATTTCAGTGTCGGAAGAATCGCGGTGAGTCAGGTTTATTCAAGATTAATTTTGAGTTCAGGAATGGACGCTTTGGAGAGTATCGCAAGCCGTTTACTTCGAAATATTCGCCTAAATCTCAAGACTCATGTCTGATTGATTAATTAAATCAAATCCTACCCACTAAATTTCGCTCAGGTTAAGAGATAATCTTAAATTGGTGCAAAGGTAGCGGGTAGGGATTAAAGTTGCTTAGAAGTTAAATTTGGCGGATTAGCTAAGATTCCCAATTTGCGTATCCATGAATTCGTTAAACCGCTTTTGAATCTCAAGTAAATCATCCTTAGCATTTGGTTCGGATGATTTATTTGGCTTGATAATCACGTCATGCATGATATGGAGAATCTTGCTTGTGATTGTGCAAATTATGCCTCCGATTGCCCAAGTAACTTGTTGATTCGCGTCACCACAGTAACTCATGGCCTTCTTAAGGTTTTGGAGGGTTGCGATTGAGTATTCACAGTTGCTCATGATTGTTCGATTTTGGTTCATTGAATTGACCTCTCTCCTGATGCGAGTTTATAAATTTCGTTCCAATCGAGCACGCATTTTCGCAAAGCGGCTATGATTGACTGAATCACTTCGCCTTCGGTGATTACGTGCGACACACCTTTGGAATGTACTTCGTCGTCATTGCAGGACATTAACTGGCACCCTGTTGTATTAATTGCTTTTGCACATAATTGTTCGTTATAACAGGATATTAATTGTGCAATTGTCATAGTAATCGATAAGTGCACGCTGCAATTTTCACTATCTTCAATTGCATCAAGGTAATGCCTTATGAATGCCTTGCTTTCCGCTATTGTCGCCATTTAGTTTCCTTCTGAGTTTAATTTTTGGATTTGAATTAATAAATCTCGAATCACTGTTTCCCTGTCCTCGAATAGTTCGCTTTCCCTGCGGGTATCTGGAATCTTTTCGGGATTTTGCATTAGTATGCCGTGATAATAAACGCCCCGATTGTCGAGGCAAATCCGATTAATTGTTAATTCTTGGATTATGATTTTGCTATCCATGCTGGTAATGTAATATACTACTTGGTTAATTTTAAATTGATTCATGATTAGTGCCCCATTAGCGGATGAGTTACATAACACGGCTGACCGTCCCACAGCGATGCACTCATGAAGCTACATTCGCCATTGATATAAATTCCATATTGAGAAAATCTTGGTCTGCGCCTCATGGGTTCGCCAGTAAATTCGCCTATCATGGGTATTACTTTTTCATCTTCGATTCTTTTACCTTCAATCGGAGTTACTTCGATAGTCTTTTCGCTAATGACTCGCGTTACCTGATAGAAATCTACGTTGGTCTGGTCATAGCCCCATGATGATTTGAATATATCGCCTAGCTTGATCATGAGTTCACCCCTTGTAACGGTTTACATACTACAAAGTAATTTTCCGTATCAAGAACCCAAACCATTTTTCCATCTTCTAAAGTTCCGCCCCTCCATTCTCCGAACCATTCCAACTTTGTAGCAAGTTCATGCGCTATGTTGGCCATGTCATTATCGATTGAGTAATCCCCATCGTATGCTCTGGTTATGCTGATACCGCTAGCAGATATAGCCTTAAGTCTGCTGGGCTTATAATCTGTTGCGCCTAAGTACTTTACTGTGATTGCTTGGTAAGCCATTGTCGTCGTCCTCTAGTTAATATGCCCTCATTCTAGTAAAGTTTGTTTGACATGTAAAGCATTATTTTAACTATTTTCGTTAGTCGTGTATGATTTATGCAAGTTGATTAATCAAGGATTGAATATGACAGAAAGGATAAGATGTACAGCATGTCGCGGGTCAAAAGAGGTTGCAAAGCTTGGGGGGATAATGGGCGAGTGTAATGCATGCGAGGGTAAGGGTACTATCTTGCTTGCTGATAAGCCGGTCATAGTCGAGCCTGAGATTGTCGAGCCAGTTGCCGAACTAATTGCAGCTGTATCAGAGTGCTTGCCGGTAGCCGTGGAGCCAGAAGTAGTTAAGCCCATTGCACCGCGCAAGAGGCCGTTAATTAAACGCAAGTCAGCATAGGGAGATTGTCATGACATTGTATAATGGGGAACATAAGCCCACACCGGAGTTAAGACAGCGGATTAAGGATTTAGCTATAGCTGGGATTCCGCTGCATGTGATTTGCAAGGTGATAAAGCTTAATGATGATACGGTTCGCAAGTATTATTCACGTGAGCTGGAATGTGCTGAGCCTGAGGCGATTGAGCGCGTTGCTAAGACTATTGTGATGCAAGCCGAAGCTGGTGACGCTAAGGCGCAAAATTTGTATATGAAGACTAAGGGCGCTAAGTATGGATGGGTTGAGAAGCAAGTGATTGAAACACGGTCTGATGAAGATACTATGGAGCTTAAGAACAGGATTGCTGAGCTTGAAGCCCAGCATGAGAGGGATTATTAATCTATCCAAAAGTATATGCCGTTAAACTCGCTATTATCTGCCCAATCTTGGAGTAATATACATGAGCTAGACCAGTCAAAATCATCAAAGATATTAACGTCGATTTCATGTTCTGTACAATATTTCTCCAAAGCTTCGGCTGCATCTGCTCCCTTGGGAATGTAGCCTGAGCTTGTATGAATGTCTTTTAGGGATGATGCAAGGTTTAGTGATTGTGTTAGGTTCATTGTGTTTCGTCCCCTTTATTAAATTTCATCTTAAATAGCTCAATACATAGCTCGACAGTGAGCTGCTGATAATCTCTGTAGGAATTCGGGTTAATTTCTTCGATTGTTAGCCCTTGTTCGCGCAAATGATTTTCAAGATGATCATGCTCGCCGAATATCATGCTGTTAATGTGATTCTCGTATTCGCCTAGAGTCATGTGAGCGCATTCGCTTAGTCGTTCCAATAGAGATTGTCTTTGCTCTAAAAGGTTTATCCATATTTGCATAGTCATTTGTTTCGCCCTCTAGTTAAGTCTATGAGTTATTCACTTGCGTATAATTGCTTTAATGCGTGATCAATTATCTGCTCTAAAGTCTCGCGTGCTTGCTGTGTATTGCCACTGAGTAGTTTAGCTATATTTGCAAGGGCATTACCTTCATACTCAATTAATGATTCGTAAGCTGTTTTATTCGGTCTCATTTTCTTTCGTCCTCTATTTAGATTCGCATTGCTTGTTATACAGCTCACGCCCACGATTGATTAATCCATTCGCTGTTGCTAGTGAGTAGCCATGATGTTCGGCTATCTTTGCAACCGTGAGGTAGTTGTTGAAGAAATTTAGGTAAAAATCTATTGCGTGTTGGTCGTCGTTCATTTCGTCCTCAGTTACTTTGCTTAACCATCGCTCAAACTCAGTGTCATAGTCTTCTGGATTCTCTATCCCGTCGAAGTATGTATCGAAAATGCAGTATTGTTCCTCTGTTGTCATGTCGTGTATTGAAATGGTCATTATTCTCGTCCTCTTGTGTGTGTATGCGCCTATTGTAGTAAAGTTTGTTTGACAATGCAATAGGCTAGATTAAATTAATTTGATTATTATTTGGGCTTGGTGTAATTCAAGCCCTAGAGTTATACTGCATATCTATATAGCTTGAGTGGCGTGAGTCAAAAGCTTGGCTATGCTAGGACGAGATAATTTTAATTCAAGGGCAATCATGCGATTACTCATACCCTGTCTATGTAAGGATAAGACTTTAGGGGCTAAGGATAAGTCTAGCGGAGTCTTACCAAATGGCTTGCCTGATTTAGTACCCGTGGCTTTAACTCGCGCTATGCCCTCACGTTGGCGTTCATGCATCATGCTACGCTCCAGCTCAGCTATAGAAGCGAATAAGGATAACTGAAACATAGCGTAAGGGTCAGACTTATCACCACTGAAGCGCAAGTATGGACTATATATAATGATAGTCGCATTAGCTGCTAGCACTTGCTTTATTATTTCTAATGCATCAACTAGCTTACGCGCTAACCTATCAACGCTATGAACATGCAATATATCGCCATCACGCAACGATCGCAAGCAGATGGCTAGCTCAGGCCTATCCATTGTTGATCCTGTTATATAGTCCACGAATGGAGGCATATCTAATGCAATACCATGCAACTGTCTATCAGTAGATTGATCCTTTGTACTTACTCTCTTGTATCCGATGTTCATAATGTATCCTCTAGTTGTATTAAACGGGCACAATGTATTAGGTTATACTGCCATTGTCAATAGAAGTTATAATTATTAATTGCTGCCACCTAAATTAAATGGCATTAATACTGGTCAATGTAACCTTGGTTCTACTGCCACCCCGTCAATCAGCCTAAAGCCCAGTGCTGGCGTGGGTTACAGGGTATGTCATGGCCTTTCGAGGGGGTATGCCCCGCTATGAGACCCCGGCCATGAGCTAGCTGAGGCTCCACACTCATCACAACCAGTCTATTTCCCCATAACAAGTATAATTTTTAATCACATATACCCATCCCAGTTAATTTCAAAACATTGTACATTTTCCCGGCATATATATTTCAGCCAAAAATTAATCCATCACCCCAATAGGTTCACCCTAAAATCTCATTTCAAAATTCACCCAAAAAATTCCAAAAAAAATTTAAAATTCCCCCATTACGATCACAATATTTTTTCTGTACACTATGGGTAAAAACACAGTAGAGGAATATAAATGACCCGTAAATTCATAAAGAAGCCATTAGAGATAGAAGCGTTTAGATTTGGCTTTGAGGAAATTCCTTATTGGGGGAGCGGGAAGTTTTCAGTGCATAGACAGCCCAATCCTGATGAAGATTATCTTTTAATAAATACCCTTGAGGGTCAAATGAAAGCAAATGTAGGTGATTTTGTTATCAAGGGAATCAAGGGTGAAATGTATCCCTGTAAAGCCGATATATTTTTAGCCACCTATGATGAAGTGCCATGCCCTTATATTGCAAGAGTAGACACGCCATTTGATTGCAAAATATGGACGCAGCCTCCGTCAATTATTCCTGGAGACGTAAATGCCTAAATACGAAGTAGAAGTCCTATGGTACGCCACAAGCGAAGGCATAGAATATCTTGAGGTAGAAGCCGATAGTGAACTTGAAGCCAGAGAATGGGCAATGGACAATATAGATCCCGATATCACTAGAGACGTTGACGTCGAAGTGATTGATGTGATTTCTAATATAGCCGACGAAACGGTCAATGCTTAGTGTACACTATGGGTAAAAACTTTTAGGACGAATCAACTATGACAAGCCCAGTAGCAGCAAGCCTATATCTAGCCCGGCACCTATACTCAGTAGACGGCAGAGGCAATGTAATATTCAACCCGGAGAACAAAGACATTCAAGACTTGCCGGTAATCTACGGATTTAACAATGGTGGCTCTCGCGATTGCCTATATGCAGTATTAATGGCTGAAGACGGTAGTGTTCTTGGAAGTCACCTGTGTAGCCACGAAGCCTATATGCCTCATGACCTAGCAATCCTAGAAGGTAGTCGCCCCGATAGGCATAAGACTTTCCGGGAGCATTACCCTGATGGCTACCACATGGAATTTGTAGGCTTATCTGAATTTGACGGCCATGCTGGTTTGCAGAAGGCGATAGGTAAGTATAAGGAGAACCAATGTTTAAATGGCTAGCAAAGCGCAGACTCCGCAAATGGGGCTATGTACACCTAGAGAAGTACCGGCTGTGGTATAATCATGAGTTTAAGATGGTGGTGACGGATAAGTGGATAAATCAATTCCCATTTATCGTTAAGGAATTCTGTAAACCATTTTGGCGACCAGAAGGGCATTGGAACTGGGAGAATACTAGTACCGACACCCGCTTCAGTCCAGAGTTAGCCAAGGAAATCGAAGAATACTACTGTGCCAAATACCTGAATAAGCCTGAATTGACTGTGGTGCCGCTGAAGAGGGAAGCATGATAATGACAGACCCGCAGAAATTTAGGGTCTGTCTATAAGGGATTTTGCGCCCAATCTCTATCGAACTCTTCCTGAGTCATGGCTTTCATCTTAGCGACGAACACCGGCTTAGCCTCAAAGTTCACCGCTGGAAGCGCCCCTGACTCTATACTCTCATCGATCCACCCATGAACCTTATCCCAGTAACGGCCATTAATAATCTCATAGCTGGTCTTGCCCCCGCGAGCCTGCCGACCAGACTGCCGCTTGCGTTTCTTCTCATAGTTCATGCGATTCTCCAAATCTGGTAATAATATCATATTGCCGCTCCAAGTGAAATGCGTTACTCTGCGCAGGACAATCGCGATGTGGTGTAGACACATAGCCTGAGATGATGCTAGCAATACTCACAGACGCTAGACCGGGCGTGAGATATCTGGTTAAAGTCCAGTCGATTGTCACTTAACTGGAGGAAGAATGAAATTCAACCCACCAACCGATTTCAAATTAGGCGTTCATGTCTTAATGCTTATTGACCGTGGCGTGCAGAACTCAAATAAGGGTTCCAAGCGCTGGATTAATAAAATTATTACTACAAGTGAAGCCGAATGGGATGAAGCTGCTGCAAAGCTCATTGAATTACAGAATTACCTAGCTAATCCCGACATACGCCTTTATGCCTCGCTTAATTGCCGAAATATGAGTAAGGCGATCAAGCATTTCCAGCATAAGCAGCTTGACCTTATTGACGATAATCGCGATAACTTCTACAGGCGCATCAATGACAGCTTTTGTAGCTCGCTGATGCAGCCAGAGAATCGCATGGTCAGCTTCTTTCTACTTGACTGCGATACTACTGATCCAATGGGAATCACAGGATGGATGGTGAAGAATCGAGATCTCAAAGTATATTTCTATTATCCAACTCCTAATGGCTGGCATTATATCACTGAGCCATTTAACCCTGTGCGGCTAGATGGAATTCCCGATGTAGAGATTAAGAAGGATGCGCTGATGCTTATTAATTGGATAGGGCAATGACATGGGTTCAACAATAGTAGCAATATACTGTCCGGCATCTGTACATGGTGCAGCTTTAATATTAATATGCCAGAGCCAAACAGTGAATAGCACACCGTACCCTCTACGGAAGAAACTAGCAGCCCTCTAGTGTGCGGATGGGCAACTGATTTAGGTAGGTTGCACGTGGAAGTGCGCGAGAGCCATGCACGACGTTCCTCGTAATCCTAGGGAGGGACATCGCATGGGATTAAGTCGCCATTGACGAATGGAGAAGCTATGAAATCGTGTCGAGAGACTACTGGTTCAAATCCAGCCCTACCTGCCATTTAAGGACAAATATGACCCTAATCGAAGAACGTAACGCATGGAGAGCCGAGTTAGACCGATGCGGTTACATTCCATTACCCCTTCTTGACCAATACCGTGAGAACCGAAATTCAGAGCTTTGGCGGGCATCTCGTCAGGGTGAGCAGTTGTGTGAGTATATACTTTGGCTTGAGAATATGTGTCGTGAATACTCTAAGAGCGGCTCATGACTATATGTTCAGCAGCAGATTGCGACAACAAAGTAAGTTGCAAAGGCCTATGCGCCAAGCATTATCAGAGGCTACGTTGTCACGGTGACGTCAGAACCAGCTATAAATCGCGTATGCATCGAGTTCTCATCAACGACCTATCAACCTATCAACATGATTACGTAACGGCTTACGAGCGTCAGGCTTTGCGAGAAATATTCTTTCGAGGCAAGTATCATGGTAGTCTTTCTATTAACTACAATGAATGCACTGGAGGAGACTGGTGATGAACCTACAAAACTGGATTGACACAAAGCTAGCTGATATAGCGATGACCTTACCATCCCAAGTATTAGAGAACCCATCAAGCTTCAAATGCGGCTTTAATATGGGCTACAAGCAGGCCATGCTCGACTTAGACCGTAAGCTTGAAGAGAGTATCCAAGAGCAGATACAGACCACCGCAAAGCATCCCAGCACCAAGAGGCTCTAATTTCATCCAAAGCGCTATAGGCAGTCCTAGTAGAATTGATATAAGCATGACTTTCATTGAGTTATCCCCTAAATTTGCGCCAGTATAATAGTTATTATATTTAAGATCTATTTCTTATTATTACTATTACTGAGAGGAGTTCTCGTGGATAACCCAAGATAGGCCAGCGCTGTATTTAACTTTCGGCTTGATTAACCTGCGGGCTTGTCTTAGTATTCCCTGTGTACAGAATGTGGATTAATTACCGACTGAAACTATTCAAGAGTTATACACAGAGATATCAACAGATTTTGGGGATAACAATGCGTTATTATAGCACAGAAGATGAAGCGCTTGAGCATGCAGTGGAAGATTACGATGGCTTTGTCTCGGAGTTCATGGGACAAGATTGCGAGGACTGGGGTAACACCTGTCGTGGCTGGAACCCTGAGTGCAAGCGATGTGAGTGCGGAAACAGGCGAGTTAAGTGGGCTACTGGGATGACCGACCGTGGCCTGTGTTATGCTTATGGGGAGGCTTATTGAGTGGGTGAGTTTACGAAGGACGAGCTTGAAGAAATTATAGGATCAATGTCATGTCGTAACATTGATAGAATTCTTGATGGTAAGTTGCCTTTGAATAGCGATTTAATTAATAGAATCCAATCAATGATTAATAACTACTGCGAGCATGATACTTACTCTACATCGGCATTAATTAACCTGTGTGTTCACTGCAATAAATCGGAGTTTGTTTCACTATGAATGACTTCACGAAAGAAGAGCTAATGAATATTTTATATTCTTTAGAGCATTTATATGAACCAACATTTGATCTTACAAAAATGTATTTATTAAGAAACAAGGTTGAATCCATGATTGATAACCACGACAAACCCTGCGAGCATAAAAATATAATGAGAATTCAGCTCTTACAAGGGAGCGAATACAATATTTGCAAGAATTGCGAGCACATAAGGCAGATGCGATGAATGACTTCACGAAGGACGAGCTTAAATTGATTTTGCATAAATTTGGTTATTTGACTTTTAGTCAATTCCAAGGGCTTGGAAACTTAAGTATGAAAATAAATAATATGATTGAAGACTATTGCGAGCATAATGGCCACAATTACGAATTTTCACTAGGCAGGGGAAAATGTGAGAATTGCGGAGAATTAGAATGACCAAGGTAATAATAATCACATGCGATATATGTGGGGCAGATATTACGTCAGCATCGAAGATTGAACTTCATTGGAAAGACAATTACACGACGACACTTAATGAGAGTAAGCATTTCTGCGGATTCGCGCATTTTATGCAATTCGTAGAGCAGCGCAAAAGTGCTATATCTCATGAGTAGGGCGAACCTCTTCCCCAATCATCTCATTAAGCGCATCAATCATCATATTCAGGACATTCAGGTGCGCAATATCATTCACGACAGCAATCAGGTCACGAATGACTCGTAGAATGTCCTTGACGATATTATGCTCTCTTGATTCTGAATTCTGCTCAGGTTTAGCAAAGAAAGTCCACATGATAGTTCCTTCTATTGATGGCTTAATTTAAGTATAGACTATCCTATATAAAATGCTAATATGATTCTCGGTAGGCTATCAGACCTTGAGTATCGCCAACAAATTATAGTTTGTTTTTGCTCTTCAAGCGAGGCGATACAGATAGCACATGTGGTGGTAGCTCAGTCTGGTAGAGCGAAGTATGTCGCAGGTTCGAATCCTGCCCACCTCACCCTCAAATTCTCTGTTCTTGCAATTCCTTGTAAAATTTAGTTTAATGAATCCCACTTAATTAAGGACGATTATGGCGATTTTATTCCAGGATGGGATGCACTACATATACTTGGTATATGGCTTCACGCATATACCTGAACTAGAGGACGACAAAATGAACGAAGTATCAATTCCAGAAGTTAGCACGGATGAGCATCTAGCTAGCATCAAGAACCGCATTAATGAACTTAATCTGCTAATCGAAAAACTCCCCCTTAAGCTCGACGCTTTATCTGAGCACATCAAGGAACTCTGCATCACACTCCATGAGATAAAAAGATGATCGACTTATTCGAGATTATCTTTATTTCTATAATGCTGATGCTGAACCTCCTAATATTAGTTTAATTAGACGAGTAGGGAATTCAATGAATGAAATTGACGAGATAAAGGACTATTGGCTAAAAAAATACCCTAATGTGCTTGTAAGCCTATGGACGAATCAAGATAAGAACCGTTATTTCGGTTTAATGATGAGTGCGGATAAGACTATAGATTTAGATGCAGGTACATTGGGCGACTTAATATCACAGGGCGAAGCATTTCTACGACAAGTTAACTAGAGGGATAATATGGCCAGTTATATAGATCCAAAAATGGCAATGTATTGGTATAACCATGTACAAGAGCAAATTAAGTCAGGGCTAACCGCTCCAGAATATGCCGTTAAAAATAATTTACCTATGAACTCATTTAAGAATGCAAAGAGCATAATCACTTTGGGGGATAATAGAAACTCTAAGGCAAATAGAAGGCTAATTAAGCTCGCTGAGGAATTTCAAAATTGTAGCATGACCTTGGAAGGTTTTGCTAAGTTGCATGACGTCAATCCAAAGCAAATAAAACGCGCTCAGACGTATTTAAATTATCAAGCCATCATTGCTGAGCATACTGGGTCACCCAAGCAGCCGATGGAATTCAAGCAGATTACAGTTCCAGCAGCGACAGTCAGAATCATTGCACCAGAGCCAGAAGTCATTGAACCCAAGAATGGCATTGACCTCATTATTGCAAAGGGCATTAAGGTATCAATCTCGCCTAATATTGACTCCATAAAGATTATTAAAATTATTGAATTACTTAAGGATATTTGATGTTAATACCATACGAGAACCGCAATATTTACATTTCCAGTCAACCAGTTGATATTCGCATGTCCATTGACGGACTCTCAGCCTTCGTGCGCAATCAGAATCACACAAGCCTCCACGATGGCAGCCTCTACGTGTTCTACAATAAGCACCGAGACAAGGTTAAGATTCTCTTCTGGGACAGGAACGGCTTTGTGGTCTACTATAAGCGCTTAGACAAGTGTAAGTTCATCTTGAATAAGATGCTTCATGCCATGGAGACTCTTACGCCTAATGACCTTGAGATTCTCCTTGCGGGATTTGAGCCGCAGAAGTCTAGTGCGCCACATAGCTATATAACGCATGTCAGTTAAATGAGTAGAAGTTACGATTAAAATTTATTATACTGGGTCGCTTGTGGCCTTGTTAGCTATTCATATTAGAAGACCATACTGGGATATGAGTCATAAGAAAGTCGCAAGCAATTCTGGTGTAGTTCAGGGGCAGAACGGAAGATTGTTAATCTTTATGTCGGTGGTTCAAATCCATCCACCAGAGCCATGTCACTCTAGCACAATTGGTTAGTGCATCACGCTCATAACGTGGGTTATATAGGTTCAAATCCTGTGGGTGACACCAAAGTCTTGTAGTTCAAAAGTTAGAACATCCGACCGATAATCGGAAAATAATGGTGCAAGTCCATTCGAGACTACCATAACCCCATCGTCCAGCGGTTAGGACATCTGATTTTCAGTCAGATTACCCCGGTTCGAATCCGGGTGGGGTTACCAAATTATTGGGCTATAGTGAAATGGTCATCACACTAGACTTTGACTCTGGAGTTCTGCGTTCGAATCGCGGTAGCCCTGCCACTTTCGGGATGATAGGTACTTACTGGCCTAGAACGCACACGTGCTGAGGATTAACTAAAGGGATTTTATGATAGGCCACATATTTAAATACGAACTTCCTATTATTGGCGAAGTGTTTGAGCTTAAACTTCCAAAAGATTGCGTAATATGTGATATTCAATTGCAAGGGAGTATGATTTTCTTATGGGCGATTGTTGTTACACATGCTGAATTTGTAACTCGTAAGTTTCTTATTGTCGGCACAGGTTGGAAGCTTGATGATGTTGAGCTTATGTACTTCATGAAGACTGTGCAAATGCCGAATGGTCTTGTATGGCATGTATTTGAAGTGAATTAGTATAGAACAAGTATAAGAGCGGTATAAATTATACCTATTCCGGATTAGTTCAAGCGCCATATCCCCTCCTGTTAGATGTAAGCTCTAACCATCCCGACCATATTAAGAGAGAATATTATGTCAGAAGTCTTCTTTATCTCCGATACACATTTCGGCCACAGAGGCATCCTATCCTTCGAATCCACGAAGCCATTCCGTCAATTCGACACCATAGAAGAGCACGACGCAGGGCTAATCAAGCGCTGGAACTCTGTAGTCGGGCATAACGATATCGTCTGGCATCTCGGAGACTTCTGTTTCGGTAAGCGCAATATTGGCATTGCCGCTGCACTCAATGGGTCGAAGCGACTAATTATGGGAAACCATGATATGTACCCGATGCAAGAATATCTAGCGTACTTCGATCGCGTCATGGGCGTAGCCGAATACAAGGGGATGGTGCTTTCACATATGCCAGTTCACCCGAATCAGTTCCCTAGATACTTCATGAACATTCATGGCCATCTGCATACGAATCATGTGCTGCTTCCAGACGGCACCAGAGACAAGCGATACTGCAATGTCTCCTGTGAGCAGACCGGGCTTAAACCAATCCCTCTTGATGAGATTTATAATATTTGGGCTGAATCAAAGTAATTTTCACCCATTTTAACTCAATTTCGTAGTGTTTTAATCCAATTTCATGCTATTTTAGCTCTGTATCAGTATGACTCCCTATGCTGGTACAAATGTTTGCAGGAAGCATAACAGGCAAAGGATTGCCCATTTATGGAAAAAACGTTACAGACTAAGCTTGATAATGCAGAGATTGCAGCCAAGCTTAAGGGTAGCTTGCTACTCTTTATTCAAGCATTCTTCCCCATACTGACTGGCAGAGATTTTATTATCTCAAAGCCCGTTGGTCGGGAGAGTCATTTCATTACTATTTGCCGTGCGCTGACTAAGTGTACTCGGCTACAGGCTTTGCGCTTACTGGTTAACGTGCCTCCGGGTCATGGTAAATCGGTAATGGTAAGCTTCTGGATTGCATGGTGCATGGCGAAGTGGCCTGACTGCAATTTCCTGTATATATCCTATTCTAAGACTCTTGCCGCGACACATACTGACGTAGTGAAGCGGATAATGATGCTTAGTCAATATAAGGTGCTCTTTGATGTTCATCTGCGCGACGACTCACAAGCGAAAGATTCGTTTACTACAGTTGCAGGAGGAACAGTTTCGGCATTCGGTGCAGCAGGCTCTATTACAGGGCGTAACGCTGGCTTACCGGGATTGGATAGATTCTCTGGCGCAGTTGTTATCGACGACAGTCACAAGCCCGATGAAGTTCATTCAGACCTCATCCGGGAAGGCGTTATCACCAACTTCCGCGAAACAATTCAGCAGCGACCTCGTGGAATAAATGTACCAATCGTCTTCATAGGTCAGCGTCTACATGAGCAGGATTTGCCCGCATTCTTCATTGCAGGAGAAGATGGTTATGAATGGGACAAGGTAATTCTTAAATCCATTGACGAGGCTGGAAATGCATTATACCCCGAAGCCTTTCCTCTGGACATGCTTAAGATTCGCCAAGAGAAAGACCGCTATGTATTCGCAGCACAGCATCAGCAAGACCCACAGCCGGCCGGTGGTGGACTCTACACCGTAGAAGATTTCCCGCTCCTTGTCGAAGAACCTGAGTTCTACATTACCTTCATCACAGCCGATACCGCAGAAACAGATGAGCCACGCAATGACGCATCGGCATTCTCGTTCTGGGGTATGTATAACATTGAGACTGAAGGACGTAAGACTGGAGTAATGGGTTTGCATTGGCTTGGATGCCGAGAGATTCGCGTAGAACCTAAGCACCTAGAACGAGAGTTCCTTGATTTCTGGCAGGAATGTGCTCGACACAAGAATCCACCGCTGATTGCTTACATTGAGAAGAAATCCACAGGCGTGACGCTTCTGTCTGTTCTAAAGGAAATGCGCGGGCTTAAAGTTCGTGAGATTGAGCGTACTCGAAAGTCAGGCTCTAAGGCACAGAGGTTCATCGATATACAGCCTTACATAGCAGCACGACAAGTATCACTTCCAGCTCATGGCGCTCATACGGAAATGTGCGTTAACCACATGAAGCGCATTACCAATAATGATAGTCATGCTCATGACGACGTGTGTCTTGTGGGTGAGAGCATTATAGCAACGACTTATGGAAATAAGAAAATTAAAGACGTAAAAGTAGGCGATAGAGTTATAACTCCTTTAGGTATTGGCAAGGTAATTGCAGCAGGGATTACTCATTATAATGCTGAAGTCATTGAGAGATTAGGATTAATTGCGACTCGAAATCATGCTGTTTATGTAGATTCTTCATTTAAATCTATAGACACACTATCAGATGATGCTAGCATTAGTTTTTTAACATTTAAGGAGCTAATGCGATGGAGATACAAGAAATTATTATATTCAATGGAATCACATACAGACTCATGGGAACGAAAAGATATTATCTTAGTCAGTCAAAAAGCGATAAGGGAAGGAAGGGTGCTAAAGGACTTCATGTTGCAATTTGGGAATTTTATAGCAGCAAAAAGGTTCCATCTGGCTTTATCGTTCACCATAAAGATGGTAATCATTTCAATAACGATTTTGAAAATTTGGAGTGTATATCGCATCGGGAGCATATGGAACAACATAAAGAATCTAAGATTGCCTATGCTAATACCGAACAGAATAAGAGAAACCTTCACAAGGCACAACTTGCTGCAAGAGCATGGCACAGAAGCGAAGAAGGACGAGCCTGGCATGCTGAAAATGCTAAGACAAGCATACACAAGCCTAAAGACCATGTTTGCAAAGGATGCGGGGTTAAATATACCTGCCCCACAAGCACTAGAAGCGAATTCTGTACTACTGCATGCCATGGAAGATATAGAAGGAAACATTTACCAGAAGTCATTGTTAAATGCGAATGGTGTAGTTCCGAATTTAAATGCAAGAAATCAACTAGCCAAAATAAGAAAAGAAGATTCTGCGGAAGGCAGTGTTCAGCAAATTCCATTAAAAGCCGCCGTTTACAACATAACGATTGAAGGTTATGGCGTTTATTATGCCAACGGAATATTAGTATCAAATTGTGATACCGCCGCCGATGCGGTGCGCATTGCGCTTATAGATAAAATGCTGACTATGTTCACGAGCAGTAACAATAGTTCACGAGAGGCAACGATTGCCGCACTAAATCGACACAATAATGTCGTCGAACTTAAACGAAGAGCATATAGATTAAGGGATTAATCATGGCTAATATTGCTAAAAAGCATACCACACAGCTAGAGAAAATAAAGAATTCAGTAGAACAGGCTTACACATATTTTAGACCTAATTACGAGCGATATCATCAGTTCATGCGATTCATGTACAAGTCCACTCTTACGGAAGACGACATTGCAGTGCTGACTACCCTTGGTCGCCCACAGGTTGAATTTAACGTTATGGAAGCTTACATCAGTCGCTTACGTGGAGAGTTCTCACGTATGGAGCCGGGCTTTGTAGTTCGCGCTCAAGACGGATTCGACCTTGTTGATCCAAAACTGATTGAGATATTAGAGGCGCACTTTCGGTCGATACTTAATGATTCAGACAACGATGGATTTAGCTATGACGTATATACTGACCTTCTAGTAGGAGGATTTTCAGTCGTAGAAGTCTATACAGATTATGTTTCTGAAATGTCGATGGATCAAAAGATTTGTACTCAGCGCGTCTTCGATCCAACCCTATGTGGCTTTGACCCTCTAGCTCGCAAGTCGCATAAGGGCGATGGCAATTACTGCTTTCAGCTATTCCCTAAGGAAGCCGAAGAAGTGGAAGCTCAGTATGGCTCGGATGCACTTAAAGGCATGAAATACGCACGCTCATTCTCCGGGTTTAATTGGTCATATAGAGCAGCAAGAAAGGATATCGTTCTTCTCTGCGACTACTTCAAGAAGGACTTTAAGCGCGAGAAGATAACGAAGCTCTCTAATGGCAAGGTCGTTGGAGTTAAGCATTATGAAGAACTCATGTCCATGTGGGAGCAAGCAGGGTACATAGAGCAGCCTCCAATCCCTATCGGCAAAATGCGTGAAACGGTGATTGAAGAAATTACACGTTACCGGCTATCTGGTGCGCAACTTATTGAAGCACCGGTTAAGACAAGCTACAGAATGCTCCCACTGGTATTCTTCGACGGCAACAGCGCTGTACTTCGAGACAATAATGACTCCTGCGCAGAGCAGATGACTCGCCCATATATTTACAATGTACGTGACGCACAACGCCTGAAAAACTATGCAGGACAGTCACTAGCTAATGAGCTTGAAAACACGGTTGAGCATAAGTTCATTGCCTCCGTAGAGTCCATTCCAGAAGACTATCTGGATGCTTATATCGACGTACAGAAACCCGGAACATTGCTCTATAACGCATTCAACGATGGCGACCCTAATCAGCCTCTTGCGCCTCCTAGAGAAATCGTCAGGACACCAATTCCTCCTCAGATTAGCGAGACATTCCAAATGTCAGACAATCTGATTCAGGGCATACTTGGGTCGTATGACGCAGCGCTTGGGATTCAGAATAACGAGCTGTCAGGTGTGGCCATCATGCAAGGCGCGATGCACTCTAACGCAGCCGCAATGCCCTATACAGTTGGGTTCATGAAAGGGCTTAATAGAGTCTGCCAGATTATCCTAGACTTGATACCTAAGTACTATGTCACGCCTCGTAGCCTGCCAATTGTTCGACCAGACGGCAAGCGCTCTTATGAGGTAGTGAATAAGCAAGGCAATCCCTTCATGAACTACGACCCCATGAGTCTTGAGGTCAAGGTAGAAGCCGGTGTTAACTTTGCAGTGCAGAAGCAGATTTCCCTAGAAACGATTATTCAGTTGATGCAAACCTCTGAATCCTTCGCTAACTTCATTAACACTAAGGGTCTTGGCATACTTCTGGATAATATTGAAATTCGCGGCATCGATGGATTACGTCAAGCAGCAGCCCAGTATATGGAAGAAACAGCTAAGCAACAGGCTCAGATGCAGCAGATGGCTCAGCAAGAAGCTCAGAACCAAATCGACCCGAAAGCATTGATGCAGCTACAGGCTCAAGCGGAAATGATGAAGGTTCAGCAGAAACGTGAAGCAGCCGAACAGCAGACTCAAGTCGCACTTACTAAGATTGCTACCGATGATGCAGTTAAGAATAAGGTTGCTGATATTGAGTTTATGAAGGTTCTTGCGGATATCGAAGGGGCTGAAGTAGACCAAGCGTTGCAGCAGGAGAAAGTCGACGCAGAAAATTCTCGTACCGCCGTAAATATGGCGCTAGATCTTTCAAAGCATCATCACGAGGTCGAGCATTCGGATAGGACTCATGAGCTGGATAAGAAGGCTTTAACTATGAAACCAAAGTCGCCCAAAAAGTAAGCACAATACACAATTAGAAATACTCTATTCCATTTGGTATAAATATTGCTATACTAAGCTCAACGTAATACCCCGACTAGCCGGGATGGAAGCTAGGCCTAATACGCAGCTATGCGGTATAAATAGTCGATACTACCACGGATGGTAGGCGAACCACGGTCACACCGGAAACAGTGAGGTTAACGATGGATGCAAAGGATATTGCAGAAGAATTGCAAGACACAATTGTGGGTGACGGAGAGGAATCGAAAGAAACCGAGCCACCACCACCTGAGAAAATGCTTCCTGCTTCCCGTGTCAATCAGCTTGTACAACAGGCTAAACGAGATGGAGCACGGAAGATGCAAGAGCAATTAGATGCGGCACAGCAGCAGATTCAAGCACTACAGGGGCAACAGCAGCAAGCACCTATGCAACAGCAACAGACACAACCCATGCAGCAACAACAGCCACAGGGGATGAGTCCAGAGCAGTTACAACAGGTGATGCAGATGGTGCAACAGAAGCAGCAAGAAGAAGCTGAGCGTGCACATCAAGCGCAACTTGAAAAGGAAGTGAATGAAGTAGCCCAAAATTATTTCGGTAAGATAGCTCAAGGCAAGGAAGCATTTGAAGATTTTGACGCTGTCACCGCAGATTTTGACCCTGCTGCATTCCCACAATTGGTATATTTAGCTACTCAGTCGGACAACACTGCCGCCATTATATATGAGCTTCAGAAGAACCCCGGCAAATTGGCGCAGCTAGCCTTCATGGTAGAGAAATCTCCAGCCAAGGCTCGCAGCATGATGGCTCAGTTATCTGAATCCATTAGCATCAATAATGAAGCTAAACGTAACTTGCAAGATACTCCAGATCCCTTAAACCGTCTGAAACCTTCTACCGTGGGAACAGACAGAGGCACTAAATCAGTGCGCGACTATAAAGCCTCACCACTCTTAAGAGGCTAGTCGTACTTAACGGTCATGTCTGTTCCCGAATAAGGATATTAATCGGAGAAGAAACATGGCCGTTCCAGTAAACATTTTGCAACAAGTACAAACCTACCAGATGTCAAATCTGGCCTACCTACAGAACTTAAACTGCTTTATCGCGACTGCTAATACCAAATTCAAGAACTTCCAAGACCTAGAAGCTAACTTGGGCGATACAGTGACGTTCGATTTGCCTCCACGCTTCGTGACTGCTAATAGCTTAGTAGCTACTTTCCAGTCAGCTGACCAAAGGGTTGAAAATCTTACAGTTGATAAATCTAAGAACGTTTCGTATGCTTTCACCGCTCAGCAGTTCATTTTTAATACAGAAGACTACATGTCTCAGTTCGGTAAAGGCGCAACAGAAGAACTATCTGCTGAAGTTGAGTCCGATATTGCTAGCGTGTGCGTCGAAGCGCCTTATCGCTTTTATGGCGATGGTAGTACACAAATTAACTCATATGGTCAATTAGCTAGTGCTTTAGCGCTATTCCGTAACTATGGCGCAGCTAAGGGCGACACCAAGTTCTACTTGAGTGATATTGCACAATCTCAAATCGTGAATACCGGTTTGAATCAATTCGTACCTAAACGAAATGACGAGATTGCTATGTCATGGGATGTGGGCGATTTCAACCGTGCATCGTTCTATATCTCCAACTTACTTCCAATTCACACTGCTGGAACCATAGGTGAAGACGGCACCGTATTGACCGTAGTATCTACTGTCAAAGATGCTAACGACGCAGTAGTTCAAATCGTGTTCTCTGGTGCTGGTACTGACTCTGATGCGATTAAAGAATTCGATAAAGGTCAATTTGTTGACGGAGTAAGTGGCCAGAACAACCTTCGCTATTTAACCTTCATTGGACATAAACAGTCTTCTAACCCTGTACAGTTCCGAGTTACTGCTGATGCAGCTTCTAGTGGCGGCAGCGTTACAGTTGACGTTTATCCTCCTTTGAAAGCATCTGCTGGTAATACTCGCAATTTGAACTACGAGATTCAAGCCGGTATGCAAGTTACCTTCTTACCTTCTCATAGAGCCGGTGTGATTACTTCTGGTAACCCATTGTTCTTAGGTATGCCAATGCTTCCCGATGAGGTTCCATTCCCTACTGCGAATGCTGTTGACCCTGATACTGGCGTTAGTATGCGCATGTACTACGGCAGCCTGTTCGGGCAAAACCAACGTGGCATAATCCACGACGTAATTTATGGATATACCTTGGTTCCAGAATATTCCATGTCCGTGATATTTCCCCTGTAATTGACCAAAGTACATCCCGGGGGATTAGTCCCCCAACTTTATAAGGATATAAGAAATGACTATTTCCACCCCTATAGTTAACGCCAGACAGTATTACATCAACGGATTGAAACTGGCTTATGTCAGTGCGACCACCATGACTGTATCTGCTGGTTCATGCAGTAACTCCACTAACGTAAATGACATTAGCGTAGGCTTAGCTCTTAACGTAGCTGCTACTCAGTCAGGCGTAACTCCTGTTGCTGCTGGTACTGGCGCGGTAACCATTAATACAGCCGTGAATGGCGCTGGTGGCCTAGATACTGGCGTGATGGCTAACGATACCTTCTATGCAGTCTTTGCGATTGGCGACAGCTTTGGTGTTGAACCCGGCTCTGCAATGATTTCTGCAAGTGCTACCGCTCCTACAATGCCTTCTGGCTACGACATGTTCTTCCGAATCGGTTACATTAAGTCTAGCGGTGCTGCTGCTATCTTAGCATTCCGTCAAGATGGATATGGCCTAGACCGCTGGATGTGGTATGACGCTCCGATTGCAACTGACATTACCTCTGGTTCTTCTGCAACTTATGCTGCTGTAGATTGCAGTGATGGCTTACCTGCTGCTACTCCTACCATGGTTAACTTCTACTGTGCCTTCACGCCAACCGCTGGTGATGACACTTTAGTCTTAGTGCCCGGTACTTCAACTGCTACTCTTGGGTATGCAACCATGTCTGGTTCTGTAGCTGCTGTAGCGGTAACCGGAAATCTAATTTGCCCAACTGACGCTCCATTGACCGACGCTATTGATTACAAGGTTACTGGTTCTGCCGTTGCAATTTCTGTAGCAGCTTACTTAGACCAACTAGCAGCATAAGGAATCATCATGGCCTACACGACCTTGCAGCTTATTACAAATGCGTACTATAAATCCGGTATCGTGTCTCGTAACTTCGAAACTGTGTCAGGCCAGCAAGCTACGGATGGCTTGCAGTTCCTTAATGACTTACTACAGGATAAGACTGTCGAGAATGGTCTTATCCCGTATTACGATGAATACATTTTTGACGCAGTAACCGGTCAAGAAAAATACTTTATACCAGACCTAATCGAGATAGATACCTTTGTCTTCTACATAGACACGGTGCGCTACGCTACTGAGAATCGTGGGCGTAGAGAGTACTTCGGTAGCTCCAGAGCAGATAACATTCAATCCTTGCCCGGTAGCTGGCACATGGAGCGATGCTATGGAGGCGCTAATCTGTATATCTACTTCAAGCCAAGCCAAGATTTCCCGTTGACTATTTGGGGACAGTTTAGGTTGGAAGATGTTGCGATTAATCAGGATTTGTCGCTTACCTTGGATAGGTTTTATATAAACTATTTGACGTATGACTTAGCCAATAGACTTTGCGCTGAGAATAACTACTCGGTTCCTCCCGGTGTTGCTAAGACATTGCAGAGCTTGCAAGACGCTATTAGTAAGAAAAGTGGGCCGATGGATATGAGATTGGTCAAATTGTCTAGCTTGCAGCGACGCGGTGGAATTAACTATGCTCAGGTGAATATCGGGAAAGGTTGGGTGAACTAATGATTAGTACTCCGAACGCCAGTGAAGTTCCAGTCAAGATAGTAGGGTCGAGCATATTCGGTCGCCATCCCATTATCTCTGACGAACGCACTTGGAATATGTTCATCAGTGACAACTGGCTAATCAACTTCTCCGGCTACGAGGAAGCAGTCGATATACTTTCCACAGGCGAAGGTCGCGGCCTATTCCATTCTACCCGGGGCAACTTCCTGTTAGCCGTAATCGATAACAAGGTCTATAGGATTAATCCCAATCTAGGCTTCTCACAACCTGCATTACTGACTCTATCCTCATCCACAGGCGAAGTGTTCATGGATGAGAACTTAAGCTCTCAGATATGCATCGTGGATGGAATTAACGCGTACATCTATAACTACACGACAGGTAATGCGGGGCAGGTGGATTTTTTCCTTGGCACCGGAGGCGTAGACTTCACACCCAACTACGTGACCTATCAGAACACGTACTTCATCTTCGGCAATGCAGCGACAGATACTACAGGCTCACAGTGGTTCGTATATAACAGCGGCTTCGTTGCTCCTACGACAGACCCTTTGCAGCTTAACTGGGTACAGACTCTAACCTTGCAAACCAAGCCGGACTTTGCCAGAGCTGCGATAAGAATCCCTAGCAAGGGAAATAATCTGCTCGTGCTCGGCTCAACCGTTGGCGAGATTTGGACGAATATTGCCGGACTACAGATTTATCAGCGCAATTCTTCAATCAACATTGACTATGGTGTGGCAAGCGTATCGACCATTGCGGCCAGTGACGACATGGTGGCATGGCTTGGTATTAACGAGAAATCGGCTCCGGCAATTATGGTCATGTCTGGCGGCCAAGCTCAGCGAATTTCTACTGATGGGATAGATTATCTCCTCAGCACAGTAGCTGACCCAAGCTCATCGACAGCGATGTTCTATAGGCAAGACGGTCATGTGTTCTACATCCTGACGTTTTACGGCACTGACGATAACTTCTCAATCATGTATGACTTCACAACCCAGAAGTTCTTTGACATTACAGATTGGGATTTCAGCTATCATCCAGCTCGACAGATGGCCTATTTCAGCGATGACGTATATTTCATCTCTTTGAAGCAAGGCAGTCTCATGCGCATGAACTCAGATATTACAAGCATTAAGCCCACGGAGGCTACTGAGTATCAGATACCGCGTATTCGTAAGTGCGATACCTTCCGCTTACCCGGCTCAGAAAGATTCATCGTCAACCAGTTCAGCTTCACCATAGAGAACGGAGTAGAGCAGGGCGTTGACCACAGCTACGAATGCGATGGCTTTGTCATAGGCGAGACTACTGGCGGCATCATGTACACCGAAGATGACTTGCCGATTATTACGCAGGAAGGCACTTGTACTATCTACAAGCCTAGGATTGACGTTACGCTGTCTAAGAATGGTGGCGAGACTTACAGTAACCCAGTCAGCTACTACATGCATACGACAGGTAAGTATAAGAATCAGCCGAGATTTAATAAGCTTGGTGAGGCGAATCAGTTTACTGTACAAATGCGGTTCAACGGACTGGGAAGTTTCGTGATATCGAATGGCAAATTGGAGGTCTATCAGTGATAATTCCAACGTTCCTGAGTGTGCAGTATACCGAGAAGGATGGCTATCTTACTTCCGAAATGCAGCTGTATAATGATGAATTGAACAATACATTGCGTAATGGACTTAGTGATAATGGTTGGACTTTGCCAGAAGTTACTTCTGCCGAACTTGATTTAATAATTGCTTTGCCAGCAGACCAGCAGATGCCTAACGGAACCATATGGTACGTATCGGATAAGCCGCCACTGACGCCACTAAATGAATTAGTAGTGAAGATGGATGATGGTACAGGGACTGCAAGCGTCTATTATAAGTTAACTAAATCAGCTTACCCATAAGGATATGAGATGAGCATACTAAGCAAATTATTCGGAGGCGGCTCTAATCCTGCTGATGCGGCTAGCCCTTACTTGAATCAGATTCCCGGCGTCGGTCACAACAGTTACGACCCATATATCAATGCAGGCAAGACCGCTGGCCAGAACACTCAAGGCCAGTATGAGAGCATGATGAATGACCCTACTGGGTTCATTAACAAGCTCATGGAGGCCTATAAGCCATCAGAAGGTTATCAGTTCCAGCAAGGTCAGCTTATGAGGCAGATGGGCAATAGCGCTGCGTCTGGAGGTTTTGCCGGTACTCCGATGGATCAAATGAATCAGGCTCAGGGGACGCAGGGACTATTGTCGCAGGACATGCAGCAGTTCCTGACTAATGCTCTAGGTCGATATGATACGGGTTTACAGGGCGAACAAGGTATTGCCAATCGAGGCTATGATGCTACTGGTAAGCTCAATGACATGCTTGGCGGCAATCTTAATCAGCAAGCTAATCTTGGTTTCCAAGGAGTTCAGCAGCAGAATGCGAATCAAGCTGGATTATTCAAGGCGCTTTCGCAATTACTAGGAATGGGAATTGGCGGAGGCGCATTCGGTAAGCTCGGTGGCGGAATGAGTTCTGGCATGTATGGAGGTGGCTAATGGCTATTACAAACTGGAATAACTTCATGGCGGCCAAGCCGCAAGACCCTTGGTATGCTGATGCTGTTGAGAATGCCTTCAAGGGCTACCAGATGGGGCGTGCTCCGGCTACAATGGACTTAGAGGATAACCAGAAGAAGCTTGCGAATTCATTACAGGAGCTTGCGCTGAAGCATAAGCCTCAGGAATATGAATTGTCTGATGCGCTTAAGTCGGCTCAGATTGCCAAGGCTAATAGGCCTGCACAAGATAAGCTAACCGGAGCTTTAGCCACTGCATTTAAATTAAGAGATAATCTAAATCCTGATAGCCCAAATTACGAGCAGGATAAAAATGCAATTAATAATTACATTAACAATTTAGGTCAGAAGAATGGGTCTGTGCCTATTACCGCTCCGGGTGAAGGAATTAAAATCGATTTACCGGAAGGGAAGGAAGGATATATACCCGGAATTGGTAAATTAAAGCCGGGATGGCAATCTGTTAAGGATGCGCAAGGGCATGATATTGGTGTCAACGTTCCAATGTCTGATAAGCAAGTAGAGCAATGGAAGGCAAAAGAAAAATTTGACATTATCTATCCATTCCTCAATGACTCTCTGTCGCAATACACGGGGCAAAATAGCTGGGATAATTTTACTCGCGATGCTCGTAATTATAACAGAGATCAAGAAGCGAAGAAGAGAGTAGATGATTTCTTTGCCGCTAAGAAATTGATATCAATCGGCAGCACCACAGAGAATGCTCGTATAGGTGGTCATGCTACTAACGTACAATTAGATCAGCTCAAGAAGACTCTTGATTCATCTGAAGTTTATAAGAAACTCGAAAGCGGAAGTGGATTCGTATTGCCCAGTAAATATGCGAAGAACTCTGGTGACATTTTTAAAGTTTATCTTGATAAGGTTGAAAAAGCAGCCAAAACCAATATTCCTGCATATGAGTTCAGGGCATTAAATCCGGGTAATAACTCTTCGTCTGCAAATCAAGGAAGCACACCGCAACAGCAACCACCAAAGCAATTTGACTGGAATAAATATCCAGTGGCGGGGAGATAATTATGGATGGAATAGGCGTTATTAATCCTCAAAATGGTCAGGTGCATTACGTACCCTATGAAGATTTAGGTGCTGCGATGGAAGCTGGCGGTCAGTTTTCTGATGAATCTCAGAAGCAGAAGGCTATACAATATCAACTATCATCTCAAACTAAGTTAACTCCCACGCCATTTAATGAACAACAAGAAGAAGGTAATATTGATTTAAATAATCGTCCTAAAGTTCCTAATCCTGAAGCAGGAGGCGAAAGCACTGTTTATTCTATGAGCATAGGCACGCCTCGTGGAGAAGTGCTTATTCCTAGAGTTAGTAATGACGGGAAGATTTTATCTGAGCCAGAAGCCATTGCTCAATTCAAGCAGACCGGTAAGCATCTTGGCATTTATAAGGATATTGAGTCAGCTAATAAGGCAGCAGAAAAATTACATCGTGAACAGCAAAGTCAGTATATGTCTAATGAGCAAGATAATGAAGAATTATCGCTTCCAGAATCAACTGGACTATCAGGTATAGGCTCCGATTTATTAAGTGCGGCTTTATCAGCGAAAGACTTCACTCAGGATGTTCCTAATAAACTTGAACGTCTTGGAGGTAATATTACACAGAATCCAATTTCAGGAAGATTGCGACCCTTTGGCCAGCTTGCAGCAGAAACAGGCAACATAGCTAAAGGATTAATCAATTCTCCTTATAATCTAAATCAATATTTGGCTCAAAAGCATTTATTGCCACAAGTATTAGGAAAATTAGGTAAGTTTATACCTCATTTACCAGAAGATACGGGAGTAGAGAAAGCATTGGGATTAGAGGCTGATAAGGATAAAGGCGACGATTTAATCCGTGCATTGCCCGATATTGGAGCAGCTGCTTTAGGCGTTAAATCGGTTGTCAATCAAGGAAAGAGGTTTTTTAAAGCTCCCGACTTAAAGCAAGCGTTAAGAGATACGCAAGCCAAAGTTACTCAGGCTAAGGCAGACTCTGGTAAGATTTTTGATAAGATTGAAAATGTAGTTGAAGAGAAAGGCATAAGCACAGTACCTATTGATAAGCAAATAATAGAAGATGCGAAGAATATGCTTTCTAAATCGCTGGCTAATAAAAACCTGATCGCTAAGGCTGAAACGGGTGATTATAAATCTTTGCGCAAACTTCAAGCTACGTTAAGAACTCGTGGCGAAAAGGCTCTTGCAGCAGAATCAATTGCAGAGAATGATTTAGGCGAAGAGATTCTGGATGTTCGTGATCAAATTAATTCATCCATTGAAGACCATCTTAATGCTACAGGGAATAAGAAATATGCTGATGAATTGAAACAAAATATGAATGACTATAGGGATTTACAGAAAACTTATTTTTCTACTCCAGCGCTAGCGAAGGTGTTTGGTAAGAGCCAGAATGTTCCTAAAAATGCCATGACATTACTGACCGAAGAGAGCGTTGAAATGAAGCGATTTATGGAAGCGCATCCAGAAGTTAAGAAGAAATTATCTGAGGCTTTGAAGCATAAAGGTAAAATGAAAAAGTTAGCCGCTGTTGCTTCCGTTATTGGTACGGGTAGCGTTGGTGGTGCAGCATATAAATTACTTGGTGGACACTAATATAATGATTGAATTTTATCCATAGAAGCTATATAATGGGCTTTTAAGGAGTCGCAATTATGTTTTATATAATTATATTAGTTTGGATTTGTGGTTGGGTCATCGCCAAGGCAGATGAATAGTTTGTCTTTAGTTCCATAGGGAACATATAATCAATTAATTAAATACTGCAAAAGGATTTTGCAATGGCAATAGACCCAAAATATATCCCCGCCTATAGTATAGAAACGGTGATACTAGACAAGGACACTGGAGCACCCCTATCAGGCGGTGAAGTGCTATTCGAAGTAGCGGATCAGCCCGGCACACTGAAGTACGTCTATCAGGTGACTAATACCTCAGGGACTTACACCTATACTCAGCTTCCTAATCCTATGACGCTAAGTGCCATTGGAACCTTTGAGGATGACCTAGGCAACCCAGTTATTCCTTATTTCTATCCATATACGAATAGAGATAATCCAGAGGACGGCCAAGAGGAAGAGCTTTATAGCGTCACAGTGACTAGCTCGGGAGGAGTAGAACAGTTTGTACGTAATCCGCAGCCTTATGTCTCCAGCGATTTAGACCCATCGGACACGGCTGTAGATTATACCAATGAGCTAGAGAACCCACAGTTTGCAGACATACTATTCGACGGTGCAGGAACCACATACAGCTTCACTGACGCAGCCCTTGTAGAAACTGAAATTGCTCCGGGTTGGATTATGGTTGTATCGAGCACGGGAACTGGAACTGTCACGCTTACACAGGTAGCTCCTGTCGGTTCGCTTAACATACCTACGAATCCTGCCACGATGCTCACGATTACAAGTTCAGTCAATATAACGTTGCTGTATATTCTTCAGCGCAAATATGGCTCGCCTAACTTGTTCGGTAGTGGATACATCTCCGGGACTCTAGTAGGCGATACTTCTACTGGTACAGCTGTACTGGAGATGAACTACAGGCAGTCGGGTTCGCTATCGACAGTTACGCCTATCATGACTAACGAGCAAGCAACGCTTACTACGTCATTCGATACCTATTACGGCAACGCATTAATGCCAGCATCGATTAGCGCGGATACCTACCCTGACGCTTATATCGATATTTACTTAGTCATTCCGGTAGAGACTACAGTTACGATTACAAGCATACAGGTCGTATCTACTGGCGCAGTTTCGGTGGATGAAGCTCCTTATGCGCAAGACTCTCTGGAGCGACAGACTGACTTTCTATTCAATTACTATCAGCCTGAGTTGAACTTCAAGGCAATCCCAAGCTTATTAACCGGTTGGGACTTCCCGCTTAACCCACGTCAGCTAGGTACAGTGAGTCCTGTGACTTCTACGGCTGCATATAAGATGGATCAAACCATCATGAAGTCCATAACCGCTAACTTTGTATTGACTCAAAGTAGTGCTACCGGAGGAATAACCCTAGTAAATGACACTGCTTCAGCGGCAGTATTACTGCTCCAATATTTATCAGGAGCAGAGGCTAAGAAGATTCTCGGAACTTCTTTGTCGTGTAATATTGAGTCTTGGAGTAGCGCAAGTAATGTTACAGCCAGGGTGTATATGTATCGAGGAAATTCATCTGCCGTAATTCCTACGTTGCCTAATCTTATAGGTAGCTTAGCTAATACAGGGGTCTTTACTAAGAACGATACCGCTGGGCAGGGAGAAAACTGGACTATAATCGCTAGAGGCAATCTAGGCCAAGCAAGCGGCACTGTAGCTCAGGTGGCAACGAGTTCCCTTCTCAGTTCGTCCGATGTTGATTTGGGGTTCTCAGGATGGGAAGTTACTGATGGTACTGAAATAAACAATACCGATAAGTACGCTATAATAGTGACCTATCAAATCCCCACTGTTAGCACAACGCTTCAGATTCAATCAATCTCCGTAGTTCCCGGTGACATTCCTACTCGACCAGCTCCAATGACGCTGCAAGAAACTCTGGATGATTGCCAGTATTATTATCGTAGTAGCTTTTATCCGGGAACCACTCCTGCTGCTGGACAAGCGCTTAATAATGGCGAGACTTTAATGGGGCAGTTTGTTGCGTCATCAACAGGTCCGGGAGCTTTGGGGATGATAGTCCAGTGGGATAAACCACTTAGAGTAAATCCAACTGCTACTCATGTAACACTATACACTCCAGTTACCACTGGCGCAGAGCTTTACAGTGTAACTGCATCACTACCATGGATAGGTAGCACTATATCAGCCGTAGACCAGTCAGGATTTTATGTAACAGGAACATCTCCAGCATCAGGTGGAGTAGGCAGCGTTACAGCGTGTAATTGGACAGCCGATGCGCGACTAGGAATAATATAGATCTAATTTCTTAATCAAGGATGATTATGACAACACAATACAAGCTACAAAAGGATGTTGCAGGATATAACGGTTTCGGATTGCCCTTCAGCGACTTGAAGTACAGTGCATCTTTAGCGCTAACTACTGACACTACACTTACTGTTCCGACTTCTGGAGCCATGGGTGTGCCATTAAACTCGATTAACCGCTGGATAGCAGTGATTAACGTTGAAGCCAATGCTTCGGTATGGTGCGCTCTAAATGAAACGGCTGCGGTCCCTGTAGGAGCGACATTTGCCCTAAGCAGTTCAGACCTAATCATCGGCAGTGAATATTATGCACGTGAGGTTCAGGCCGGAGATGTATTGCACTTTATCGCTCCAGTAGCTGGAACAGATATATCAGTGGCGTTTTACGCATTACCAGCTAGCTAACACAAGGAGTGTGTCATGGCTTTAGCACCAGATCAAAAATTCAGTACCTTCACGGATGGAGGTGACTTGGCGATAGACGATATCGTAGTGGGTTTGCGTAATGGATTGAACACTCGGTTCACCTATGCTGGCATCCCGGCAGATTACGTCGTCCCAATTATTCAAGGCGGTACAGGAGCAGATAATGCTTCAGACGCAAGAGACAATCTTGGCCTTGGAACTATGGCGGTACAGAATGCTAATGCCGTGGCCATAACAGCTGGTACTGCGGCTCTGACTTCAGGCTCAGTAGCTAATGCACCTGTTGCGGGAATCGACATTGCTAATAAGACGTATGTAGATGCTTTGGTTGCAGCAGGCGTGAGTTCTGTATCAGGAACCTTGAACCGCATCACTTCAACCGGTGGGACTACGCCAGTAATTGACATATCAGCGTCCTATGTAGGACAAAGTTCGATTACTACGCTTGGAACCATTGGAACAGGCGTTTGGCAGGGAACCTTAATCGGAAGCACCTATGGCGGAACTGGAGTTAACAATGGTTCATCCACGCTTACTCTTGGAGGTAGCCTAGTCACATCAGGTTCATTCTCCAGTACATTTACCATGACAGGCGCAACTACGGTTACCTTCCCCACTACCGGTACTTTGGCTACAACGTCGCAAATTCCGTCGGTAACTCCATCCGCATTAACTAAGACTGACGATACCAATGTCACGCTTACTCTTGGTGGAAGTCCTTCTGTAGCTCTTTTAGCGGCAACTTCATTGACCTTAGGATGGACTGGGCAGCTTGCTGTGTCACGCGGTGGTTCAGGTCTTGCATCTGCTACAGCTTATGCGGTGCTTTGTGGTGGTACAACGTCCACCGGTGCATTTCAATCTATAGCCAGTGTAGGGACTTCAGGTCAAGTATTAACATCGAATGGTGCTGGTGCATTGCCAACCTTCCAGAATGTATCAAGCTCAGGAACGGTTAATAGCAGTACGGCTAAGAATATTGCCTACTATGCGACCACTGGAACTGCGGTAAGTGGATTAGCGACAGAAGTAGATTCAGTTTTAGTAACTGATGCCGCAGGGAACCCTGTTTGGGATACTACGCTTCCTGAGTTTACCGGTTGCGTGAACATGGTGCTAACAACTCCTGCACTTGGAACGCCACAATCAGGAAATCTTTCTGACTGTACCGGGTTGCCATTAACGTCTGGCGTGACTGGAATATTACCCGTTGCAAATGGCGGCTCAGGTGTTTCCTCCGCAACGGCATATGCAGTCCTATGCGGTGGAACTACCTCAACCGACCCTTTTCAATCAGTTGCGGGTCTTGGTTCTGCTGGACAGGTTCTAACATCTAATGGCGCTGGAGCCTTACCTACGTTCCAATCAGTGTCCGGTTCTGGAACGGTAAATAGTGGCACGGCAAACGAATTAGCTTATTACGCAACCACTGGAACTGCGGTATCTGGTTTGACTAGCGCCAATGATGGTGTCCTTGTAACCAATGGTTCTGGCGTGCCAAGCATTAGTACAACATTGCCATCAGGCTTAACGATTCCCGGCTATCAAGCGACAATTACTCCTGCTGCTCTTACAAAGACCGACGATACAAACGTAACGTTGACGCTAGGCGGTACGCCAACAACGGCTCTATTACAGGCTACTTCGTTGACCCTTGGATGGACAGGTCAGTTATCTGTTGCTAGAGGCGGTAGCGGCCTTGCAAGTGCGACCGCTTACGCTGTTCTTTGCGGTGGTACGACAAGCACCGGAGCCTTCCAGTCAATTGCAAGCGTTGGTTCATCAGGGCAAGTGCTTACCTCCAATGGGGCTGGTGCACTACCGACGTTCCAAAACGTATCTGGCACAGGGACAGTCAACAGCGGTACGGCTAATGAGCTGGCTTATTATGCTACTACCGGGACTGCTATAAGTGGACTTGCAAGCGCTAATAATGGCGTATTGATAACTAGTGGTGCGGGCGTTCCTAGTATCAGCTCAACACTTCCGAGCGGAATTGCAGCTACTAGTATGGCTCTTACTACTCCTAAAATTGATGTAATCCAAGATACTAACGGGGTTGCAGCATTAACCGTGAGTGCGGTGAGTTCTCAGGTTAATAATTTTTCATTTGCACCAGCCGTAACAACCGATTCACCCACTTTCTCAACTATAGGTTCAGATACGGACGTTGGTTTAAACATAGCCACAAAGGGTGCAGGAGCATTAACGTTTAGGACAACATTAAGTAACGGAGCAATTGTATTTAATACCGGCACAGGGTATCAAAACACCGTCAATTTTATCTTTCAAAATGTCTCGGCATCAAGGAACGTTACATTCCCCGATGCAGGTGGAACATTAACTTTATTGGGCAATGCTGCAAGCGGTACAGGAAGTGTTGTACGCACTAACAACGCGACATTAGTTACTCCTACTCTTGGAGCCGCTAGTGCAACATCTTTAACCTTTAGCTCAACATCAGGAATTATCGGTACTACGACTAATAATAATGCTGCGGCTGGAAGTGTGGGGGAATTTATTTCTAGTGTTATCTTAGTTGGGTCTGCGGTTTCTTTAACTACGAGCACGCAAGCGAATATTACAAGTATATCGCTTACTGCTGGAGACTGGGATGTATGGGGTACATTATGGACTGCACCAGCTGCCGGAACTCTTACTACCACAATTGCCGTGGGCGTATCGCAAACCTCAGCGACCTTACCAACAACGCCAGCAATAGGAGAGGCTCTTTCGCAGATAAGAGGAATATCTTCGGCTGCAACGCAGTCTGAGGTTCTTGGCACATCACCAACCCGTATATCGCTATCTGGCACCACAACTATTTATTTAGTAGGGTTTGTGACCTTTACAGTTTCTACTCTGGGCGGTTACGGGTCAATATGTGCAAGACGTGTGAGATAAAATAAGGAATTAAAAATGACATTGAGCTTGATTGATATCGTAGAATACAAGTACCCGGGGCAAATTGCATTGGGTAATGTATATTTCAGAAAGATAGAGCCAGACCCCGAGCCAGCGCCTGCACCTGAAGGAGAGCCAGCACCAGAGTATGTATATTTCGAACCTTATCTAGCGATAGCATACTGGAATGTTCCAAACGAAGTGCAACCGACCGAAGCCGATTTGCTTGCATATGGCGCTTTACATGAGCGTGCAATTGAAATTTATAGCGTAGCGACGCAATCATCACCTTTGATACAACGATTGCTCGATACTACAGCTCAGTCACGACAGTACTACGACGCAGCATCATGCGTGTCTTATGTGACTAGCAGTAACACGACATGGCAAACCGAATCTCAAGCATTCATCGCTTGGCGTGATTCAGTGTGGGATTATGCTTATAATCTTTATAACACCCTTAGCGGTAATGAAGATCCAATTCCAAGCATAGATGATGTAATTAACGGATGCCCTGTAATCACATGGCCTAACTAACTCTATAAGGATATAGAAATGTCTATCGTAAACATACAAACCATTCAAAGTGGCTTAGTGGGAGTATTACCAAGTTTGGCTTATATTCAGACTACCGACCCATTAGATACCGCGCTTACTACTGGCTATTTAACCAAGGCCGTAGAAAATGGCGCTTCATTCAGCACGCCTTGTCTTGCAGCTGTTAGCACCATGGAGACTTCAACCTCTACGCCTAAGATTGGCTGGTTCTCTGTCGTTAACTCAGGTTCAGTATGGTCGCTAGTTAATGCCTCAAGTCCAGTAGCCGGTGTTGTAGCTTTACCTACAATTGCTAATCACATCGCTATTTTCAGTGATACTGATGGCGCTTTAGGCGAAGATGCTGCAACTGCAATTAATGGTGGCAATATTCAAGCGGGACTTAGTGGGACTGCTGGAACTCTGGCAAGCTTCCCTGCTACTGCAAGCAAGGGCTCTTTGCTTCTGACCGCTGTGGCTAATACTGGTAATACAAATGTTAGTATCAGCAACGCGGCACATGGACAGGATACAGTATATTCGATTGGCGACATTGGCGCTTCAACTGGCGGTCTAGTTTGCGCTACAAGTAATTTGCGGATGAAAGCGGTTGCAGCAGCGGCAGCAGCAGGAGGCGCAGCAGCACAATCGTTCACTGATGCATTCTGTACTTCTGGAAGCGTCGTGGTAGGTAACTGGGTTTCGCAAGCAAATGCGGCTTCCGTATTGAAAATTGTTCCCGGAACAGGTTCATTCGTGGTAACTTCATCTGCGGATGCCGGAGTTGGCACCTTTTCATATACAATTTATAAATAAGGACACATTATGAATTTAGAAGTTTTAACCAAGAGACTTGCAGACATTGATGCAGCAATGACCAATATGTCTCAGCAGTATAATGCTATGGCAGGGCAGAAGATCGAAGTAAAGTACTGGATGGAAGAGCTTAAGAACGAAGCCGAAGTACTAAGTGGCGACGTAATTCCGGCTGTGGCAGAATAGCTGGGTGAATGGCCTATGGACTTCCTTGTACTTATTGACTCACATCATTATGCACTATAGGCCATTCCAAGTATTTTTATTAGTGTTATACTGACACCGATATCTGTGGTTTTTCACGTCTATAGCCAGATGTTTGGATACTTTTTTTCCCACAGATATCTTTAAGGACTTAAATGAAGATATTAAGCTACGGACTAGCCCTATTATTATTTTGTTACACAGCAACTATTACAGTTGTGGCCGGAGTTCCTCGCCATGACGTTGTATTTCTCAATGACCCATGCCTGAAGCCTTTAAGCGAATATGATTATCTTACTTGTGATCCAATATATGTCATTATTGATGGAGATTATTATGTCATTCCAGAGAACTTTCAGACGGACTTGGCGAGCATTCCGAGGATTTTGTGGCCGTTTATCGCACCCCAGTATTCTTCATTTATTGCTCCTTCAATCCTGCATGATTACTTGTATAGTTGTGCTAATCTTGGCACTAGGAAATTTGCTGACGAGGTATTATATAATGCATTGAAAGCGGAAGGAGTCTCCACGTTCACAGCTATAAAGTTCTTCATGGCAGTGAGAATCTTTGGAGCATCGCATTTTGATTCACGGAATAATAATTGCGAGAAATTTGATGGATGAATTAGAGCAGCGCGTTATCAATCATGAGGGCAAGAGAAAGTCAGCTTATCAGGACTCACTAGGGTACTGGACTATCGGCATAGGCCGTCTTATTGATAAGCGTATGAATGCCGGTCTGAGCGACGATGAAATGCTTTATCTGCTGAGGAATGACCTTGCGGAGTCTGAGCGCGAGCTTATGAAATTCGACTGGTTTACCAAGATGGATAGGGTACGGCAAGAAGTCCTCATTGAATTGCACTTTAACATTGGCCTATCAAATCTACTTGGATTCAAGAACATGATTGCCTATCTCTCCAAGGGCTCATATATCAACGCAGCGACGCAATTACTTAAAAGTCTATGGGCTAAGCAGGTGGGAGAGAATCGCTCGTCAGACATGGCTAAGAGGCTCAGAACTGGAAGTTACACGTGAAACATTCTGAATCTAATGAGCAGATTGCTGCAATGGATTGGCTTCGAGCACAACACCCGATGGTCGCCGAATGTACAATGCACATAGGCAACGGGAGAAAAAGTAGCTATTATGCTGGGTACATCATGAAGCGGATGGGTGTTCTTAAGGGCGCCAGTGACCTATTCATCGCATGGCCTAACCGCACTTATCACGGCTTATTCATTGAAATGAAATCCCAAACTGGAAGACCTACCCCTGAGCAGAAAGCCTTTATCGAGAGAATGAA
>Ga0172380_10001368_pt1 | contig 42081 bp, 58 predicted proteins | sample Leawe162metaG_FD_119747 | JGI IMG/M metagenome (GOLD analysis project Ga0172380, IMG submission 119747) | Leachate microbial communities from a municipal landfill in Southern Ontario, Canada - Leachate well 162 metaG | ecosystem: Engineered > Solid waste > Landfill > Unclassified | place...
GGGGGCTATGGGGATTTTTTTGGTACCATACACGGCGGGTGGGGGCGGGGGTCACACGCGCTACCACAGCAATTTTTCAGCAAAAATGACCCAATATATATAAAAATTTTAAAAACCTCTGTACGGTCAAAATTTGCCCTTCTGGCCCCATTCACGCCTCACGACCCACAGTCAAAAACGCCTACTGGATATAAAATTATAATTTATTAGATACTTAAAAAACTACATCACAAGTTATCAACTTGTACATACAAAAATTAGATAGTATAATATCAGCATGTCAAAAGACGAACTATACAAAATCTTCATAAAGTGGTACTCCCAACCTGAAGACAAACGCGACCCACAAACAATCAAAGACTTCGGATTGTTACATGGTCTCTCCCCAAAAGACATCGCAGAATTTACAGAGCGTGACAACTACTATGACGACCTATACAAAGAAGCGCAGAACTGGGGTAAGTCAAAGATTCCTGAATTACTCGGTATCCTATACAACGAATTTAAACTAAGTAAAAAATCCGAAACGCTTCGCGTTTATAAAGAATTACTCCAACTAAATGATAAACAAGGAGGGTCGAACGTAATAGTAAATATATTAAATCCAAATGACACAACCTATAGAAAAATTGTCGAAAGAGAAGCAAGACTTCTTGCGGACGGCGGCGAACAACCACCTGTTGAATTTTTGCCAACTAATTGATCCTAATTATCAGCCGGCGTGGTTCCAAGAAAAAATCGCGGAGGTACTGGAGAAGGCACTTGAGAATACGATTAATAAAAAGAAGACTCGCATTATTCTATCTATTCCACCGCGTCATGGTAAATCTCAGCTTGCCTCAATTTATTTCCCGGCATGGGCGCTCGGGAAGTACCCACAACTCAAATTTATTTTATCAACTTACGGTGCGGAGCTATCGGAAGAGATCGGAATGAAAACTCGTGATACTATTTCGAACGAAGCGTACAGTTCTATTTTTAATGGAATTGAACTAAAGGCGGACACGAAATCAAAAGCAAAATGGATGACGAATAAGGGTGGCTCCTATACCGCAGTCGGTATCGGAGGTGCGATTACTGGTAAGGGTGGTAACGTAATAATTATTGATGACCCGCATAAGGACCGTACGGAGGCGGAGTCGGACCTCGCGCGGAAGACGGTATGGGACTACTACCGGTCCACATTATATTCTCGTTTAGAAGGTCTCGGAACGATAATCGTGATTATGCAAAGATGGCGGGATAATGATCTTGTGGGTCTTTTATTGGAAGAAGACGCAAGAATAAAAAAAGAAAATCCAGATAGTGCTGAAAACTGGGAGGTCATAAATTTTCCTGCACTAGCAGAAGAGGACGAATACTTTCACGGTGAACTCGTACGCAAAGAAGGCGAACCGCTATGGCCGGAGAGGTATCCGACAGAATTCCTGCAACTTATCAGACAGCAGTCACCCTATTTCTGGGCGAGCCAATACATGCAGAATCCAATACTAGCGGAGACCGCCGAATTTAAAAAAGAATACTTCCGTGTATTTAATGAAGAAGACTTAAAGCAAAAATATTTACGCTATTACACAATCTGTGACCCCGCGATTTCACAAAAAAAATCCGGAGACAATACCGTCGTTGTTACGATTGCGAAGGAAGTCAATGGTCCGAACTTTTATCGGATACGAGAAGATGCGGGGAAGTTCACACCACAGCAAACTGTGGACCTCATATTCGATCACCAGAAAACTTACAACTCTGAAGTAGCGGTGGAAATGGTGCAGTATCAAGCGGCACTGAAGTTTTTAATTGAAGAAAAGAAAAGACTACTGCAACAATTTTTTATAATGCATGAATTGAAAAGTTCCGCTAAAAAGGAGGAAAGAATCCGACAATTACTGGGTCTATACCAAAGTGGCGTGTTCTGGCACCGAGCAGGAGACCTCGCGTATGAAGAAGAGTTACTGGCATTTCCGAATGGTCGCAGAGATGACCGCATTGACGCATGTGCATACATCGTACAAATCGCAGTGAACACAAGATCGGGTACTGGTATCAAACAATTCAAACAAAAATGGTTGGGGTACGGAAGAAAAGCTCACTAGTTCGTAATAGGTTTTTCCTAAAAACTTATTACGAGTTATCCACACCCAAACTTCACAGAAAAAATTAGGAGAAATACTTGACACGTTGTATAATACTTATATGTTAAAGAAAATTAAAGTTCCAAAATCTAAACAAAAAACTTATACCGGAAATAGTTTTTCTAAATCAACAAGCTCAATGAAAAAGCTCGCAAAAATTGAGAAACTTTTAGCACTTCGTAAGAAAAAACAATAAAATGTACCAAAACATAAATGTAAAACTGTCAAGGAACGGTAAAATCGTAAAAATATATGATACTGTTTCTCAATATAACCCATCAGATGAAACGAAAAAGGTCATAAACATGGTCAAATACGACATGCAACAAGGCCGTAATATCCTAGAAAAAGGCTATACTGAATTTAACGACCGGTCAGTTCTACAAGAAATGAATCAGAACCAAGCGAACTTTAATTCATATGTTCCACCACGCAGTGAAGATCCCGACGAATCATGGCGCGCACAAACAGTTCGTCCTGTTACTAGAAATAAATTAATTTCAATCGCAGCTCACGTTACTGCGCAAATTTTATTTCCAAATATTTTTGCACAAAATAAAAAAGACGAAGAGGACAAAGCGGCGGCGATTGTCATGCGCGATTTAATAGAATGGGTAATCGACAATTCAGAATACTCAAAGAAATTTATTCAAGCAGTTTTAGGTGCGCTTACTGATCCGGTTGTTGTTGTAAAAAGTGAATACGCACACGTCATGCGCAAGGTAAAGGAAATGCGCGAAGGGGGTGGGTACACTGTACGAGAAATGGTAGACGAAGTGATGAGCGGTTTCATATATAATCTTTACCCAGCGAACGAGGTCTATATTTCAAACGCATATGAAAACAATATTCAGAAACAAAGATTCCTTGCGACACGAAAACTAATTGATTACAAAGAAGCCGAAGAAAAGTTCGGAAGTAAATCAGACTGGAAGTATGTCGTGCCGGGCCAAAGAAATGTTTTTGATATTGAGACAAATTCCTTTTACTATCAAATCGATAATGACCAAATGAATAACTTAGTTGAAGAGGTTGTGTACTTTAATCGTGCACTAGACTTACAACTTACTTTTATTAATGGCGTACTAATGTGTGACCCCGAATATCCAATACAACGAAAAGATAAACTGTATCCTTTTGTGTCTTTTGGTTATGAGTATTTAAATAATGGTAATTTCTTTTACTACAAATCGTCAGCAAATAAGTTAGCATCAGACCAAGAGTTAATTGATACAATGTACAACATGGTGATGGACGGAACCTTCCTTGCACTTATGCCACCTATGGCCCTATATGGAAGTGAAGAAATAAATAGTTCTGTTACTATTCCTGGTATGGTCACATCATTCCAAGACCCAGCATCAAAATTGGAAAACATTGGACCGCGATCAGATATCCGAGGCGGACTTGAGGCTATTGGGTTAATTGAAAAATCAATGTCCGAATCGTCACAAGATGATTCACGTCAAGGTATTGCAGGAGGCGGAGAAAAGACAGCGTTCGAAGTATCGCAACTTGAAAAAAATGCGCAAATCGCACTTGGTTTATTTGGTAAAATGGTAGCGTTCTTCGTAGAAGACATGGGCCGATTAATTGTTGGTGATATTCTACAACACATGACAGTTGGTGAAGTTACAGAGCTAACAACTAAAAATGGAATCATGGCGTTCCGATCGTTCTTAATTCCAAACAAACAAGAAGGCGGAAGAAAGGTTACACGCAAAATTAAATTCACAAACGAGGACTACAATAAAGAAGGCGGATACACAAAAGACGAACTCCTAGATAATAGTTTTAAAATAATGGAAGAAGAGGGCGGGATTGATTCAGATACAAAACTATACAAGGTAAACCCAGAAATATTCCGAGAGTTAAAGTTTAAGGTAAGGGTAGGTGCGGATGTTCTTGAGAAACCGAATAAGAATCTCGAGAAGGCGCTAAATCTTGAAGCATACGATAGGTTGATTCAAAACCCATTAGTAAACCAAGAAGCAGTAACGAGAGACTTCTTAATAGATGTTTATAAACCCGGAGAGTCCGATACATACATTAAGAAAGCACCAGCTACAATGGCCACGCAGGACCCGGTCGCAGAAGATATGGGGCAAGCAGTATCGAACACGGTTCCAAATAAACAAAAAGGGGTGAATACAAACATGACATCCCAAATTACCGGAGGAAATTCATTAAAAGCATTAATTAAATAATATGAAAAAAACAAACTTTGACATTAATAAGGTAACCGAAAATCTTTTTACAGACATAAATGAAAAAGAGAGGTTAGTACAAACAGTACAAGGAAAAATGTTTTTAAATGGGGTAGAAATTTCAGAGGCACAAAAGATTGAAATTATATCGCAAGCAGAGACACTTAAAAAATTAGACTTAGTGGAAATATTATTTAGAGAAATGGAAGGGGTCGCGTGCCATTTAATGTACTCACAGGGCCCGAATGACCTAGCAATGTTACACCACGGAAAATCGATGTTATACACAGTTGACGTACTGCGAAAAAAGATAGATAATTTAAGTAGGTTAAAAAAATAGTTATGTTTTTTTACAACAAAATATAAAACTCTGACGCTTCCTATAAGGCCGTTTATATAGGATGCTTATAAATATTTTATGTCAGAGTTTAATATATATAGCGTCTTATATAAACGTCCTTATAGAGGGGCGTTTTTTTATGGCTACGTTTGCCATTCCCGGTTGTCAACCGGAAATAAAAAACGGAACTCTATTAGTAATAAAAGGTAACTTACACCTTAAGTAAGGCAAAAAATATGGAGGAAATAAAAAAAGAAGGTGATGTCGAAATTAAAAACTTAGATAATCACGCGGATGCAACTCCTGCAGACGAGAAAAAACCAGCAGATTCTAATGACACCAAGTCGGAAGATAAGGTAGATTGGAAAAAGAGATTCGAGGAGACAGAAAAAGAATTAGGACAAGCGCAATTTAAACTTAAACAGAATAATATTGCCAATAAAAACAAAAAATCTGTAGACCCGGAAGAAGGCGAAGGCGATGGTGACGACGAACCCAAAGAAAATATCCAAGATATTGTAAAGATGGAGGTTGAAAAAGCCCAACTATCAATGCGCGGTGATATTATCACTGAAGAAATGGATCGTTTATCACAAGATGTGGACGAACAAAAAGTTATTCAACTTTTCTACGAAAACAAAATCGTTAAAACTGGATTTGATCGAACTTCAATCAGAAAAGATTTAGAACTTGCTCAAATACTTGCGAATGGACCACGACTTGGAAAAGTCATAAGCGAAGTTCAAAAGAAAAAACAGTCAGATGACGCAACAAATACAAATGGTGGATCCGGGGGTCATAAAATCGAAAGTGACTCTTCAAAAGGACCGTATCTAAGTGATTCTGACAAAGCTCTTATGGCTAAATACGGCATTAAGCCAGAAGAAATTAATAGATAATTAACTAAACATAATTATATGGCATTAGGAGATATAAAAATTGTAGACGCAGGTGGCCACAATGTGGTTCCAACTCGTGTTTACCAAACAGATGCAGGTGCTACAGCTATTAAAGCTGGCGAACCTGTAGTTTTAACAACAATCGGTTCAAGCGTTTACGCTTCACCAGCAGCAGACGCTGATCCAACAATCGGAACAGACTATCTTGCAGGTATTGCGGCAGGTCCTTCAACTCACACTGCTTCAGCAGATGGTACAGTTGAAGTTTACATGCCTCTACCGGGCGTAGTTTACCGTGGTAAAGCTAAATCAGCAGCCGCAGCAAACACAGATGCAGAAATTCTAGCTCTAGCTAACAAACGTACTATCTTTGACCTTACAACAGGTGTATACACACTTGATACAGCAGCAGCAGACAACGCAGCCCATGGTCTTATCTACACAGGTACAGGTAACGCAGCTACAAGTGAGGTCGATTTCGTAATTTCAATTCGAACAACTAACCTAGGATTCTAGTTAGTCATTAAAAATTAAATATATACTAATATATGAACAATAATAGCGCATTAAATCCAAATATCGTCAAGACAGCTTTGGATAAAGTATTCTTCCCAATCTTTAATGGGGACATGCATCCTGGTCTAGTTACAGCTGAATCATCTGCTGTATTCAACCAAGAAACTACAGACAAAGCAGCTGAAATTGCAGAAATCTTTAAGGGTTCAGGCCTATGGGATCAACGTGCTGAAGAGCAAGATGTTCCACAAGGTCAATTCCAAGTTGGAAACACAAAAACTTTCACAGTTACTAACTTTGCTAAATCATTAGACGTTTCAAAAAACCTTTTTGATGACGATCAATTTAATGTTATTAACAAAGCAGTAGAAGATATGGCTCGTAAGGGTCGTATGACTCGCGATAAAAACGCTTTTGCAGTTTATCGTAACGCTTTCACTACAGCTCTAACAGCTGATGGTGCAACATTGGTATCAGATTCACACACAACTCTAGGAGGTTTCACTGTTGACAACAAAATGACAGCAGCACTTTCAGAATCATCTTTGAACGATGCAATCGTTATGTTGGTAGAACAACTATCACAAGATGGTGTTATCTCTGGTTCAATGCCAAAAACACTTGTAGTTCCACCAAAGCTTTTCAAGCTTGCATGTGAAATTACAGAATCAGAACTACGTTCTGGTACTGGTAACAACGACGAAAACGTGTACTCTACAAAGTACAACATCGAAGTTGCTATGTCTCCATGGTTAGGTGCTGCAGCTGGTGGTTCAGACACAGCTTGGTTCTTGATTGGTGACAACCACACAATCACTCGTTGGGTTCGTCAAGATATGAAAACAGATATCGTTGACTATAAATACCAAAGAAATAACAACTACATCTATAAAGGTGAATACCGTGAAGTTGTAGGTGCTATGGATTATGTAGGTGTCGTTGGTTCAGACGGAACTGCATAATACATTATTAATCTAATCCCTTATTGGGGTTAGATTGCGGGAAAAGTATTTATGACTAACTACTTCTTCGCAATCTAGCCCTGATAATATAAAAACAATATGTTAACAACAGCAAACATCGTAAACAAAACTGGCTATGACACTGTAGACCTAAAATTTACAACAGGTACAGCTGCAGCAGGAGCAGTTACAATGAACTCTCTGTCGGGCCAAGTTACAACTGAAGCTCTTACAACAGCAGCAGCGGGTGAATACACGCTTACTATCACCGACTCTCTAATTACAGCTAACTCTGTAGTTATCGCCTCAGTTGGTAACGGTACTTCAACAACTGGTACTCCAGGTATTGGAGGTATTACTCCAGCGGCAGGATCACTTGTAATTACAGTTACAAACTTGCACGTTTCAGCAGCATTTAACGGTACACTTAAAATTAACTTCACCGTAATAGGTTAATTGTATGGCAGATTCAGTATATACAAGAAATAGAACAGCAGCTATTTCATCAGCGACAACAACAGTAGTAAAATCAGGAACAGGTACGCTTGCTTCTATTACTATTCTTGGTGGAACTCTTGGGGCTATAACTGTTTATGATAATACTGCAGCTTCGGGTACAACTATCTGCCCTGCCTTTACTCCAGCTGCAGGTTCAATGGAAACTCTTACATTTAATGTAGGGTTCACAAATGGCCTAACAATAGTTACAGCGGCCGCAACAGTACTACAAGTAAGTTATCAATAATAAAGACTAATTCATGAAAGAAGACTTAAGAAAAAGACTAGCAGCATTTATGGAAGACCCAGAAGCTGCAAAATATATTGCAACACTAGAATCAAATGATAAATTTGGGGAAATTGCGAGTCTTCTTTCAGAAATATCTTCTAAAGAACAAAAACCAAGTAGCTCAACATTTGAGACGGTTCTAAATGACCGTGTTGATCTAGCGGTTGATGCGTACCTGATTCAAAAAGGTGACCAATTCCGGTTTAACGCATCACCTAAATTAGGTATTGACTACTTTACTTCTGAAGATAGAGCTAAAATAATTAAACAATCTGTACCTAAAAAGGGTGTAGATTACTTTACTACTGAAGACATTAAAGAAATAGTCTCTTTAATAGTGCCTTTATCTAAACCTAAAAAGGGGGTAGACTACTTCACTGATAGTGAGATAAAGGCGTTCTTAAAGAAAATTACACCAGTAAAAGGTAGAGACTATTTTGATGGTGCTCCTGGAACTAATTCGTCTTTTGAGATCCCAAATTTTAAATCTGTAGAGGTCCCAACTATCGAAGACTTCGTAAGACAAGTAAATAATACACCGGGTTCAATCGAACTAACTGCAATAAAAGGCCTTGATGCTCATATAAAAAGCTTTTCAGTAAAAACAACAAAGACTACCAAACTCCATGGTGGTGGGTTTTCTAATATCTACAGTGCCGGAACAATCGTAAGTAACGGTCTTACTGGACTTAATTTTACTGGTTCAGGTGTCGCATCTGTAACTAAAAATGCAAGTACTGGAATTATTACAGTTGACATTACAGGCGGTGGTAGCGCTTCTCCATTAACAACAAAAGGTGATTTATATACATTTTCAACTATTGATGCTCGTTTACCAGTAGGTACTGACGGCCAAGCTCTGATCGCAGATAGTTCAACTGCTACAGGTATTAAATGGGCCACACTTCCTGGTGGTGGCGACGCTCTAACTACAAGTCCACTTTCACAATTTGCTAGTACAACTTCAGCTCAACTTGCAGGTGTTATCTCTGACGAAACAGGTTCAGGCTCTCTAGTATTTGCTACTTCACCAACCCTTGTAACTCCAGTATTAGGTGCCGCAACAGGTACATCATTACAACTATCAGGATTAACTGCTAGTGAAATTTTAATAACAGACGCTTCAAAGAATATAGTTTCAGCTCCAGTTGCAACTTACCCATCACTTACAGAGCTTACTTATGTTAAAGGGTTAACTTCGTCTGCACAAACACAATTAAACGCTAAACAAGCAACTATTACTTTTGGTACAGGTGTTCAAACAGCTTTAGGCGTAAACATTGGTAGTGCAGGCGCTCCAGTATTGTTCAATGGTGCAGGTGGAACTCCTAGCTCAATGGTTGGTACCAATATTACTGGTACAGCTTCAGGGCTATCTATTGGTGGTAACGCTGCGACAGTTACAACAAATGCAAACCTTTCAGGAGATGTGACCTCAGTTGGTAATACAACTACAATCGCTGCAGGTGCAGTAGATATTACAATGCTTTCTGCAACAGGTACTCCATCATCATCTACCTACTTGCGTGGAGATAACACTTGGGCAACAATTTCAGGTGGTGCTTCACCACTAACTACAAAGGGTGATATTTATACATTCACAACAGTGGACGCAAGACTTGGTGTAGGGGCCGATGGAGAAGTTCTAACGGCAGATAGTTCAACAGCTACAGGTTTGAAATGGGCAGCTGCAGGTGGAACAGGTACAGTAACAAGTGTCGCTCAATCGTTCACTGGTGGACTTATTTCAGTTGCAGGTTCTCCTATTACAACTACAGGAACTCTAGCTCTAACAGTTGCAGGTACATCAGGTGGTATACCTTATTTCTCTAGTGCTTCAACTTGGGCAAGCTCAGCTGCTTTAGCTGCTAACGCTATCGTAATCGGTGGTGGTGCAGGCGCAGCTCCAGCAACTACAACAACAGGCACAGGTGTATTAACCGCATTAGGAATAAATGTAGGTTCAGCTGGTGCATTTGTAACATTCAATGGTGCGTTAGGAACTCCAAGCTCAGCAACTCTAACAAACGCAACTGGTTTGCCACTTTCAACTGGTGTAACTGGAGACTTGCCATTCGCTAACCTAACTCCAGCAACTGCTGCAAGTAAACTACTTGGACGTGGTGATAGTGGTGCAGGTGATTACCAAGAAATAACTATTGGTTCAGGTCTAACAATGACTGGTACTACTCTAAGTGCGACTGGTGGCGGTGGAGCTACAGCCATAAATGATATTGGAGATGCAACAGGTGCAGGTGCGGTAGCAGTTACATCAAATACCCAAACTTGGACCTGGAACGGTTTAACGACTGGTGACGGTTTAATCCTATCAAGTGACAGTCTTACAACAGGTATGTTACTAAACTTAGGACATACAACCTCTGTAATTGCATCAGGTGGTGCATTAATAGACGTTATCTCTACTGGTGTAAACACTGGCACAACAAAAGGTGTACTTCTAAACTTAGAGGGTGATAGTTCAACAACTGCAACACTTGCCCGTATTTCAGCAAATGGTTTAACATCAGGGTCAGCATTATCTATAACATCTACATCAGGTGCTGGTTTAGATAACTTGAAAGGTATAAACGTAGCTCTATCAGGTGCAAACAGTGGTGCTTCACGTGCTACTTATGCTGGGTATTTCTCAAACGTGCGTACAGGTACAACTTCGCAAAGTATTGGTTTATATGCAACAACTAACGGTGCAAGTCTTGTAACAGATGTGCCTTTGGAAATTAGAGGCCACCAAGGTGGTGGATTAAGATTTGGTAATTTATCTTCTACTATTGGGGGAATATGGCCAGGAGATGTAACCCCAACAACATCGAACTACGCCCTACAAACAACTTTTGGTGGAAACTTTACAGACCTAAACAACCCAGCAAACGTACGTTTTGCAATTAATAACTCTATTAAAGGTAAATTCACGTCAGTTGGTCTAGGTGTTGGTAGTAATCTTTCACCATCAGCTCAAATACACGTTGTTACAGCTTCAACTTCTGCAGCAAACACAGCACAGCTTAAATTCACAACAGGTACATTACAAACCACAGCAGAAGCTGGTGCATTTGAATATGTAACTCCTAGTTTGTATTTCACAAATGGTAGTGCGGTACGTCAAGAAATTCCACTTATACAGCAATCAAGAGTCTCAACACAATTTGATAAAACAAGTAGTACAACTCTTTCAGATGTAACAGGTCTTACAGCAAGTTTGAACGCTGGTAAATTCTACAAATTCAAAGCCACTCTCTACACAACAGCAAACGTAGCAGGTGGTGTAAAAGCAGCGATTGCAGGTACAGCCACAGCCACAACTGTCATTTACGAAGGTATGACTATGGATGCAGGTGTAGCAACACAAACAAGAGCAACAGCACTAGGAACAGCAGTCGGAGCAGTAACTACAGCAACCGCAGGATTTATTGAAATCACTGGTTACATACAATGTAATGCTTCTGGAACATTAACAGTGCAATTTGCTCAAAATGCAAGTAATGGTACAGCAAGTAGTGTCTTGGTTGGGTCAGACTTCCAAGTACAAGAAATTAGATAATTAATTAATAAATATATGACAAACATACAAACAATATCATACGGGGTGCTTGGTGAGGCAAATAAAATACAAATCAATATACTGTTTTTTGTACTGGGTCAAATACCACAAGTACAGGTAAGCGTTATGAATAATGAAAGGAATTTTGAAGACAAGCTTTTGACAATGCCAGAAAATGTATACCAAGCTTGGGGTACAGATGACCAAGTGGTTATAGATTGGGTGTTAGATGAATTAGGATTAACAGAGGTGTAAAGTCTATGGATAGAGGATTAATAGAGTCACTAATAAATATTTGGTATAAAGTGTCACATCACATTGTATTAAAATCTGTGGGAGCGGTACTATACACTATTGGTACTTTCTTCTTTGATATTAATTTAGAGATGGGCCTTATCGCATTATTTGTTTTGATAATATTTGATTTTCTAACAGCTATCGGTAACGCCTATCATAAAAAGATAGAAATAGAATCAAGAAAAATATTAGTCACAGCTGTAAAAATTGTAATTTATTTTGGCCTGATAGCATCGGCAAATATAACAGAACACGCTGTAAATATAACTGAATCATTTCTCGATGAAACCGTCCTTGCCTTCTTAGCGCTTACTGAATTAATCTCTATCCTTGAGAATACTGGTAAACTTGGTTTTGCTATACCAAAGAAATTACTTAATAAGTTAGAAGAATTAAGAGATGATAAATAGGATAATGTATATTTTTATAATCCTTATCGTAGCTATAGGTACACTATATGCAATCTATTCTTTTCAAAACGAAACTTACGTAAGAGGTAAATACGGGAAGCATTGTTACACTGTTAAAAATATGCACCCAAATATCAAGCGTCCAATATATTTTAACAGTTTAAATAATTGCCTAAACTCATTATAATTAGTATAATAAATATATGTCATATCTAATCTCAGATCTAAAAAACGAAATAGAACCTAAACTCCATGATACAACACTAGATAAATTAAGTGGTAGCTTTTATGATAAAACTTATGAAGCAGCACGTAGGGTTTTAGCTCGTATCGATCCTGAAGAGACTATTAGAACTACAACAATAACTAATGCTATTTATGACCAAGTCTATTCATATGTTACTCCAACAGATTTAAAAGGAAAGTCAATACTTGCATTACGACCACAAGTAAACAACAGTGTTCGTAATAATTTTTCACAAGTCTATACTGAAGATTTTGATATGCGCAAAATTAATAATACTTTTTCTATTAGAAATAATAGCGGTATTAAAACTATTCAAATTTCAAAGCCAACAACCGCAGGTATTCTTTTAAATGAATGTGATTCTCTAACTGACGGAGGCACATGGGTTGCGGGTGGTAATGCATCAAACATTTCTATTGATACAAACAATAAAGTTTCTGGTAGTGGTTCAATTAAATTTGATTTAGCAGCAGGCGGTACATCTGGCTACGTTGAAGCTACTGCCATCACAGCGATAGACGCAACAAATTACTATAATACTGGTGCAATGTTTTTATGGGTTTATATTCCATCATCAGCAGCACTGGCAACTATAACTAGTTTTACTGCAAGATTTGGTAGCTCATCTGCGAACTACTACACAACATCATCTGTAACAAATGCGAGTGATGCAACTACATTTAAAGTAGGTTGGAACCTATTGCGTTTCGACTGGACTAACTTAACAGCCACAGGCTCACCAGACTACACAGCCTTAACATACTTCCGTTTAACTACTGCATACTCAAGTACGCCAGCAATACCATCAATGCGGATTGATAGTATCACTTTTAAACTTGGTGAAATTTATGAAGTAGACTACTACTCAAAATACTTATTTAAAAATACTGCCGGTACATGGTTAGAAAAACCAACATCAGACAACGACATCATAAACCTTGATGTTGAGTCATACAACTTAGTTGTATACGAACTTGCAAGTATCATCTGTCAAGAACTGCAAAGTGAAGGATCACAAATAGATTTACAGTACTGGGAAAAGAAACGATTAGAAGAATGGGTCAACTATATGAGAAATCATAAGACTCAAAAGATCCAACCACAATCCGCTTACTATAGAGTTAATAGACGATACAGAAGATAATATGTCAAAATTTAGTCTAGTGCAAAATTTTCTTGGGTACCAAAACAAAAAGGATGTTTCAAATACAGATCCTAGGTATTTGATAGTTGGTAGTCATGATGTACTAGTAAACGATGGCGAAAAGATTTCAAGTCGTGATGGTTATACTATTGATGGTCAAGAAAATCCTGCATTAACGCCTATTCAATCATCATACGATTGGAATACTTCAACTGGAGTTGAGCGAAATTTACGCGCGTACGAAGGCGAATTAGAATATCGCTATGTCGATTCTACTGGTACAGTAACGTGGAGACGTTTAGTAAACGGTTGGGGTACTAGTGTTAATTTTAGATATGCCGAATGGTGGTCAACAGCTGAGGCAAAAGACCTATTATTAATTGTAAATGGTGACCCTAATATTTATATGTGGAGTGGCGCAGTTACCACCTTTGCATCAGCAACAGCAAATACCATAACTAAACAAGGGACTTCAACATGGGCCGAGGATAGATTCTTGGTAGCTGGAACACGTACAGTTATCATAGACGGTATTACTTATACCTATACAGGTGGCGAAGGTACTACTACACTTACTGGTGTTACCCCGGACCCAACAACTGGTGGTCATAGTGTTGGTGATATAATTCACCAAGGACTACGTACAACCGCAAATACACCTAGCGCATCTGTGGATAACGATGTGATTATTGTGCATAAAAACCAACTGTACTTAGCTGATAGTACTAGACGAGATTTATATGTTTCAACTACAACTGATTATACTGACTTTACAACTATCGCAAGTCCTCGTATTCCAGGTAATGCTGCTTTACTTACATTGGATAGTGCGGTTGTTGGACTTGCTGTTCAAGAAGATGCCGTATATGTCACCGCTGGTAAGAATGACTGGTACCAAATTAATTTCACACTATCATCTGATAATTTAAAGGAAGCCATTACTGTACAGAAATTAAAATCAGGTACACAGCAAGCAGCTCAATCTCAAGAGATGATTGGGAATATTAAAAACTCAATTATCTTTATTTCAAATGAACCAACCCTAGACACCTTGGGCCGTATTGAAAATATTATAACCCCTCAATCTGTTCCAATATCGGACCCTATAAAAATTGACTTTGATGGTTATGATTTTACAAATGCACACGTAAAATATTTTAGAAACCAAACATTCGTGGCGCTTCCGGCGGAAAGCCTGGTTTTAATATATGATCACGAAAGTGGTTATTGGCAACCACCGCAAACACTCCCAATTCGAAGGCTTGCGATTATTGGTGGCGAAATTTATGGTCACTGCTCTGCTGTTCCTGAAACATATAAGTTATTTGACCCAACTGTTCAAACAGATAATGGAAATCCTATTAATCACGTAGCAGTTTTTGCATACAGAAATTTTGGTAAAAGATACCAGAAGAAAAACTTTAACGAGTACTATACTGAGGGCTATATTGGTGGTAGTACAATAATCACAGCTACATATAAATATGACTTCGGAGGGTTTAGTAATATCTTATCTAAAAATATTGATGCTAGTGATACTGGGATTATCTTTAGTACTACGACAGACGGTAGTTTAGGTAAGGTTCCATTAGGTCATAGCCCGCTAGGAAGTATCACAGACTCAGTCTCCGGCTTACCGAAATTCAGAATTATCCACAGCCTAGCAAAGACAGCGTTCTATGAGTACACGGTTGAGTACTCAACAGACGAGGAAGGATACCAATGGCAGATATTAGCTCAGGGTGCAAATGCCGCGGAATCAACAAGTGATGCCATTGAGATAAAGAGATAGTTAAGGTATAATATTATTAAGTAAATAAACTCTGGCGAAAATCAATAACATGAGTGATAATCGCAAATACATACAAGCACAAAAATTTAAACTAGCGGGAAGCGGTATTTCTGCTACTGACACTTCTATTACTTTGCAGTCATTTATGACTCCAAATGCAGAGACTATCGCAATGACCGACGTTGGTACTCTTGGTGTTGGTACACTTGGGCCCGGTACATCACGTGAAGAAATCATTACCTTTACAGGTGTTACCCAAAATGCCGACGGTACAGCCACACTTACTGGTGTTACTCGTGGTTGCGATTTCAGATCTCCTTATACTCAAGATACTGCACTAAGAAAGTCTCACTCTGGTAATGAAACTTTTATACTATCAAACAACCCTCAATTCTACGATTCATTTGTTAATAAAGAAAATGATGAAACTATAAATGGGCTACATACCTTTACACAATTACCAAAATCTAATGGTGGAGATGCTACAGATGGTGATCAACTTATAACATACGCCCAAGCTCTAGCCTTAGCTACTGGGACTGCTGCTATTAATAGAATTGTAGTTGCTGGGAATGCTGGAGAAACTGTTTCAGCCGGCCAACTTCTTTATCTTCTTGTTACTGATGGTGAATGGTATAAGTGTGATGCTGATACTGCTGCAACTGTAGATAATATTATTTTAGGTATAGCTCAAGGAGCAGGAACAAATGGAAACGCTATAACAAATGGAGTTCTTTTATTTGGGTTGGATTCAAACCAAACAGGGCTTACTACAAATACTGCATACTACGCTTCAAATACTGCAGGTGCTATTTCATCAACTGTTGGTACAGTCGAAGTATCTGTTGGTATATCACGTTCAACAACATCAATTCTTTTCTACCCTAGATATAACCAACAACTTACAGAAGACCAGCAAGATGCATTAGTTGGTACAGTTGGAACTCCAAGTGGAACTAATAAATTCGTAACAAATGATGACACTACTGGAACAGGTTCAATTCCTAGACTTTCTGCGTTACCATATACAGGATTTGGGGACGGTTCCGATGGCGTAGTTGTGATTAGTGCTGGGACAACTACGTTAACAAGAGACATGTACTACCAAACTTTAACTATTCAAACAGGTGGTATTTTAGTAAACAATGGATTTAGAATATTTGTTCGTGGGACATTAACTTTTGAGGGTACTGGTAAAATTACAGCTAATGGTAATACTGGTGGAACTGGAGGTGCTGGAACACAAGGTTCTAATGTGGGTTCAGCTGGAACTGCTGGTACAGTTTCTCAAACAGCTGGTTCTTTACCTTTACCTTTAGCTGGATTTGCTGGTGGTGCTGGCGGTGCTGGAGCTTCTGGTTCAGCTGGTTCAAATGGAACAAATGGTACATCAAATGCAAAATCTATTGGTTCTAATGGGAGTACTGGTGGAGCTGGTTCAACTGGGGGTACTGGTCCTTCTGGTAGTGGCCCAGGTGCTGGTGGAACTCCAGGTACAGGTGGTACTAATACAGGGACTGTATTTAATAAATTAAATTCTATACTAAGTGGTTATTACCTTATAGATAATCAACCAACAATAACAACACTTACTGGTTCATCTGGTTCTGGTGGTGGTTCTGGTGGTGGTGGTGGTCGTTCGCCAAATGCTAGTGACTGTGGTGCTGGCGGCGGTGGAGGTGGTTCTGGATCCACTGGTGGATTTATTTGGGTTTCTGCAAATACTATTGTTACAGCTAACGGAAATGTCTATGCACAAGCTGATGGTGGTACTGGTGGAAATGGTGGTGCTGGTGGAAACTCATTAGGTAATAATGGTGGCGGTGGTTCTGGTGGTGGTGGTGGAGCTGGTGGTTCTGGTGGTGTAATCATAATTTATTACTACTCAAAAACTGGTACTGGTACAGCTTCTGTAGCTGGAGGTTCAGGGGGAACAGGAGGTGCACTTGGAACTAAACATGGTACTGGTACTGATGGTACAGCTGGTGCTAATGGAACTGCGGGTCTAACAGGGCAAACTTATATAATTCAAGTTTAATAATATGCAACCAACATACAACAAAAACTCAATAGTTGATACACTAAAAAGCCAAGGGCAGGCTAGTGACTTTGCTAGTCGTGCTAAACTAGCAGCTGAGAAAGGTATTCAAGGTTACACTGGCACAGCTGAACAAAACTTAAAGTTAATTGGGCTTGTTGGTGCACCTAAAACTCCAACCATAACCCCATCAGTTCAAACATCCGACATGGCGAACAAAGCCGTGGGCGCTGCTACAGATAAGCTTAATACTATTGTTCAAGGGATCGCTGGGAAGAAACCTGTTAGCACAAAAATAGAAGCAAACGGAAACATAACAACTACTTATGCTGATGGAACAACTAAAACCGAGGCACCTACTACAACTCAACCAATCGATAGTAATGGTAAACCAACAGGAGCAATAGCGGACCTTGTAGGTGGTAAAACACCAACAGCGCCTAACCCTATCCAGTCTAAAATAGATGAACTTGATTCCGGGTTAGATGCTACAAAGAAAGCTATTGATTCAATGCTGCTTTCTATGACAGCCGACATTGACGTTGAAACTCAGGGTATCGTAGACCAACTAAAAAGTACATACGCTTCTCGTATAGAAGAGCAAAAGAAAGTAAACGCAGCCATGGTTGGTTCTACTAACGTGGCCGGTATGGTCTCTGGACGTACTCGCTATGCCTCTACCATCCAAGATTCTATCCTTTCAGCGGAAGAAACTGCCGGGTTGAAACGCATAAACGATTTAAATAATGAACTAACGTCTTTAGTTGCTCAAGCTAAGAACGCAGCCGCTAGTAAAAAAGGTGAGCTTACTTTTAAGCTAATGGATAAATACGACAAGGCAAAAGAGACACGCGATAAGGCGGTTCAAGACCAACTTAAATATGCTATGGACTTAGAGAAACTAGCACTTGACCAATCACAAGAAAAGCGTCAATCAATCAAAGACGAGATTGCAAACATGGGTAGTATCGCTAAAAACATCGCATCCGGTATCGCTGAAATGGAAGACAAAGACCAAATGCGAGCTATTGAAGAACAAGCAGCTGCTTATGGTATCGATGCTAACTTCCTTATGACTGCGGTCAATGAATACAAGCAAGATAAACTAAATGATTTACCTAGCTCAATAGCCGAGTACGAATATGCAAAGAATAACTACAACTTTAGAGGAAGCCTATTTGACTACCAAAGACAAAAAGCTCAAGCAGGACGTATCGCTTCAACTGGGGGTAATACCCTATCATTTGATGAAGCGCGTAGGTACCAACTACCTGAAGAGTTAATAGGTAAATCAGAACTAGAAGTTATCCAAGACCTTTCAGTAGGACGTGTTCCGGATTGGTTCCAAGTCTCTCAAAAGAGAGCTGGTCATTGGACTGACGGTAGCCCAGAAACACTTCAATCTCAGTGGGAATCATTCCGTAATACTCCAGATATGACAGTACTTAAAAACATGATAGATATTAATAAAGCTTATAGTGGTAAACTACAAGCAGGAGCGGCAGCAGGAGATGGTACAGAAGCTCCAACATTCACTAATGACTAAATAACATGTCAATATTTGAAACAATAAAAGATAAACTAGGTTCGGCTTACAATAAAAGTAAGTCTTTTGTTGTTGATAATAAAAACGAGATTGCTTTAACTCCTATTACTGCGACATCACCAGTCTTCCAAATGATCAGTAATATTGCAAAACAAGTAGCCCCTGTACAATACAAAAAAGCCACTGAGGCTGTTGTGGAAAAAGCTCCAAGAGCAATACGGCAATTCGGTGTTGATGTAGCCCAATCAATTCCCAGAGCTGTAGCAACTGTTGGTATGAGTGCGGGTAACTTACCAGCACAATTAAATAATGAGTTATTCCAAAAACCTAGAGGTAAACAAGAATTTCCACTGCCTTTTAGTGAGCCAGTTGATATGTCTAATTCTGTCTTTGGTAAAATAGCCTTTGGTCAAAGACCTTTAAGTTCATTCCAGCAATCAGTACCAAAAGCTAAGGAGTATGCCCAAGAGAAACTTGGTCTCTCTCCAACAGCATCTAAATTTGGCGCACCACTTGTTGTTATGGGTGGAACAATTTTAGATCTAACAGGCTTAGGTGGTGGTGCTAAAAATGCAGCACTTAAAAAAATTGCTGAATCAAAAGCAGATGATGTTATTAGTGGTATTTTAAGAAAGACTTTTAATCTTACAGATGACGCCGCTATAAAAGAATTAACTCCATTACTAAAAGAAGCTGATACACCAGCTAAGGTTACAAAGGTTATCGATGATTATAATGCTGCAGTAAAGAATATTACAACGCCATCAGTATCAACCTTAGAAACGCCAAAACCCCCAGTAGCATCAGAGTTGCCACCAAGTACTGATCAAAATCTTTTAGAAAAACCTTTAGATATTTCATATACTAATACTGTACCACAAGGCGAAGATTCTGTAAAGAAACTAATGCAAGCACTTGATGAAGCTGTGCCTCTTCGTACTAAACAAGAAAAGTTATATGCGAAGGATCGTAGTCAGAAATTTGCAAAACTTATGGGCGCACGTGAAGGTGCTGTAGGTGAAGCTGGATTTAAACAAGAACTTGGAGCGCTTAAAGGTGAACTAACAAAGGTTGACTATGAATCTTTGCGTGGAAAAATAAGCCAAGCTGATGTAGACAATATCTTTAATGTGGTTCGCGACTCTAAAAAGATAGGCGAATGGGAGAAACTAGATGCGCAAAAAGGCTTGATTAAAATGCTTGAGGGTCAAGTACCAACCAGATCAGAATTAGAGAAACTAGGTAAAGTCTTCCCTAAAGAAATGGTAGACACTTTAATATCTAAAGGCCCACAAATGTCTAAAGTATTACAAACACTTAAGGATGTTATCAGTATTCCAAGAACAATTAAATCATCATTTGACTTGTCGGCCCCACTTCGTCAGGGTGTATTTATGTTAGGTAAACCAAAACAATTTACTCAATCATTTGGTAAGATGTTTAAACAATTTGCTAGTGAGAAATCATATCAAGCTGCACAAGAAGCGATAACTTCTCGACCAACATATAAAGCAATGAGGGATGCACGTCTTGCTATTACTGATCTAGGTGATGATATTCTTACACGTGAAGAATCGTTTATGTCACGTTTAACTGAGAAGGTTCCCGGAGTACGTGCCTCAGCTCGGGCCTATACAGGGTTCTTAAATAACCTAAGAGCCGATGTTTTTGATGACATTATGCGTAAAGCTAAGATTGCAGGTAAGGACACATCTGACCCTGAATTTCTACAATCATTGGGTAGTTTTATTAACTCAGCAACAGGACGAGGAACACTTCCAAAGGTATTTGGTATAGATACAGAAGCGGCTGCACCAGTACTAAATGCTGTGTTGTTCTCACCACGTCTACTGGCTTCACGTCTTAATATGCTTAACCCTCTATTTTACATAAAACAGGACCCATTGGTTAGAAAAGAAATGCTAAAAACATTAGGAGGTACAGGTGCAACCCTTGCAACTATATATGGCCTAGCAAAACTTGGAGGTGCTGACATTGGAACCGACTTTAGAAGTTCTGATGCAGGTAAAATTAAAGTTGGAAATACCCGTTACGATATAACTGGAGGCTTCCAACAATATATAAAACTTGCTACACAGTTGGCTACTGGTAAAATTATTAGTTCTACTAGCGGAAAAGAAATTACTCTTGGTGAAGGGTACAAACCAATGACACGTTTAGATATTATTGGACGCTTCTTTGCTGGTAAGGAAAACCCTATTGCTTCATTTATCCACGGACTATTAAATGGCCAAGATGCTATGGGTAATGATTTCCGTCCAAATGAAAAAATCCTAGACCTATTTATCCCATTAATGGCTAGTGATCTATATGACCTGCAAAAAGAACACCCTGGCCTAATCGGTGCAGGTATGGGTGTACCAGGTGTATTTGGTGTAGGTTCTCAAACATATGGTAAACAAAAACTAGAGGAAGGAACTAATCAAGTTGGAGAAAAGAGCCTATCTATTATCCCAGAGACTGGATTAACTGAAGACTTGGCAAATAAGATATTTGGAAAAGCTGATTTGAAATCAAGTTCTCTTACAAATATTGAAACATACTACGACCAAATGAAAGCTATGCCACGTGATGAAGCTATAGCAACATGGAAAAAGATATATGAAGCAAATCCAGAATTGGCAAAGAAAATTAAACAAGTTGAAGAAGACAGAAAATTAGGTGTTACAGTAAACGACAGAACTATAAAACAAAAAGGTGTTGAAAATGGAGACAGAGCCATGGCTATATATAAAAAATTAGAAAAACTAGATACCGCTGGAGACAAGACCGCCCTATGGAATGATTACGTTAATAAGAAGATTATAACCCCCGATGTTGCCGCTCAATTAAAATTATTACTAGCAGAACAAAATAAATAATTATGGATAAAACATACAAGATATTAGTACTAAAAAACCGCATAGACGTACCAGTGGACGATGACTTCACAGAGGCTGTTGCCTATTTCAAGTCAAAGGGGCTAGATGTATCGTTTGACTTCCAAGAGGTAAGCCAGAAAGTATCAATCCATTCATACAAAACTGATGCCAATGGTAGTTGGTATGGTCTCGATGACTATGTTAAAAGTGACTGCGCAAAGATAGCGCCTGTCGGTAAATACCGAGCAGTGATCTTCGCCTGGAATGTTTTAGATGTATCACCACCAACAGATGGTTTCTTAACTTCATGGTGTAACTATGGTCCATTGTCATACGACCACATGGATACTGCATTTATTCAGTTAATAACCAACGATTATAATGACAAGACTGATTGGATTTACCTATCAATAATCCATGAAATAATGCACGCCTTTTGTAGTAACTTGTCAAGGTTTAGAGTGTTTGATGAAATGGATAAAACTGCTGACGGCCAAGACTACCTACATAATTCTGACCCGTACCATCCAGAGGGTAACTTTACTAGGACATTTAAAAACATTGAGCCGTTTAAAGATAAGCTGTACGAATTTTACTATAACGATTTAAAGAAATATCAACTATTAAAAATGGGGGACAAAGGTGAGCGCGTAAAACAACTCCAAAGGGATTTAAAGACACTGGGCTACTTCAAATATCCATTCATCACAGGAACATTTGGCTCAATAACAAAGACCTCGGTGATCGCCTTCCAGAAAGCTACAGGCTTAGTTACAGATGGTATTGCAGGCCCAATTACACTCAAAGCTATACAGTCAGCATTAGAGGTAAAAAAAAAGCCTAAAGTAGACTGGGGTTTATTACCAGAAGTTCAGGCTAAGGCCGATCTCTTAATTGAAATGACCGGGAATGTTGGTCTAAAGATTAGAATAACTGAGGGTTATAGAACCCCCGAAAGACAGGCTGAACTATATGCACAAGGTCGTACAAAACCAGGCAAGATAATCACTAACGCTAAACCCGGAGAGTCATCACACCAAAGTCGAAAGGCTTTTGATATTTGTTTTATTGGTAACGATCCGTACCCTAAAAATGATAGGCTGTGGAAAACTTTAGCTGATTTAGCTTTATCTATAGGGCTAAAACCAGGACACTACTTTACAACCATCAAAGATTCTGTGCATTTTGAGATTGATTAGTGATATAATATATAGACTATAGAAATATAGTGTATACATTATAAATTAATATATAAAACACAATGAACGAAGATGAACAAAAGATCACAGAGGGCGTGGAGTCGAACGAAAGTGAGATTGCACAACCGATTGAAGCAGCTGAAGAGGTGGTTATCAAAACACCTGAAGAGCTAGAAGAAGAAGTTACAACTGAAACCGCTGAGGAAGAAGTTGCGGCCGACGTATTAGAAACAGAGGCTGAATAATATGAAAGGCTTATTTACTTCACCTAGATTCTGGTTAATCGTTGTTATAGCGGTATTACAATCGCTTGCGGTGTTTAACATACTATCGGGTGAACAAGTCAAACAGCTAGTAGATATTATCTCACTAGCGATTGGAGGTGTGATTGCGGTTAGGACAGCTGATAAATTCTCTGAACCTAAGCCAAACACAACCACAGTAACAATACCTACAAACGTAAGCGAAGTTACTGCAAAAACCAAAAAGAAGAAATAAAGTCCCACGGTACTTAACCGTGAAATATGCAAAACATACAAATAAAACTGTTGTCGATAGCTTTACTACCACTGAGCCTTGTAGGCCAACTAGTAAGTCCGACACCTGAAATAGAGAAGCCTCTTTACTGGGAAAACCCAGCACCAATAGAGGTAATTAAAAAATATTCTGATGAATATAAAATAGATGCCAATTTATTATATAGCGTTCTAATCTGCGAAAGTTCTCTAAACCCCCAAACATCAGCAGGCGATTCAGGCCATTCAAAAGGCATCGCACAAATTAAAGATCCAACTTGGGATTACTTAGAGGAAAAACTTGGCTTAGACTTAGATAAGGATTCATATCACGATGCTATACGATTAACGGCAGGCTCAATATCAATTAACGAAGGTAACCACTGGACTCCATATAGAGCAATCAAAAATGGTGGTTCATATACTTTCTTTAATCGGCATACAGGAAAAGAGCAAACAGTCTATTGTAAATATCAGAATATACCAATATAATACAGTTGTGCATTCATGCACCCGTGTTAGGCAAAGATACCCCATAATGGGGTGTTTTTGTTTGTAAAATCAATCTACAAGTTAATTGTCAAGTATAAAAATAATGCCCACCCTCAATTTTGGAGGGTGGGACTTTTGTTTAACTGACCCATATTGGGCTTTACTTCTCACTAAGTTCTTTCTTGGTGAGCGGGGATCTGGTGTGGTACCAAAGAACGATAAGATATACGAAGAATGAAATCATAACCAATTTTTACGGTTGTTTAGATTTAAATCAATTGCGTATATCAAAAACATTACAAGGATTGATAAAATACCTACTGGGTGCATACTAATTTAATTTAAAGGGTGGAAAATCAATTTGAATTTGAATAGGTTTATAACACATAACTACGTTTGAGTAGTTACAATTAGGACACCTACAACGATAGAACTCTTGCATAAAGTTCTCAGATTTTAAAGGTGGGTCTTCATTCATTTGTGTAGTTTCACAACTGAAGCATTTATAACTAATTAGCATAATGCCCTCCTTTCAGTTTTACTTTAACATCACGTTCGCCATTCTCTTTAACAACAACGACAACGTAAAGGTGGTCTAATTCTTTAATTGCATGTGTAACTTCATGAGCTACTTTCAATGCTGTGTCTTGGTTCATGAGTTCTCTTGTTTTAATGCGTTTAAATCTTGTTAACACTCTTGAGGCTACTGCAGGTTTACATTTGAATAGCTTATTGTAGTCTTTGTTATAGATATACATAGCTGGTCTAAATTGTAACTCCCAAATAATCTCGTCAATCGTTTTACACCGAAAACAGTTATGCCATAAAATATGACGGCTGTTCCAGAGGCGAATTGTTAAGCTAGGATATTCTGTTTTAGGGGCATCCTTGCTCTTCATTCTCCCGGTTGGGTAGCAATGGTGTTTGGTTAAGTAATCATTTTTGTTTTTCGGGTGTAGTTTGTTTGGTGTATGTTTCATTTTTAAGGGGCTTTATTTAATTGTAACACTGTTATGTTTTTAATTAAACAGTGGATAACTAGATACTATAAAAGCCCTGTGCTATACTAACATTTCTATTAGTACAACACAGGGCCTTATAGTCTGCCTAGTAGTTGATTATTAGTCGGCTTTATAAATAAATGAAAAATTTATTGATTTTGTTAAGGAACATATCCTTCGTTAACTATTCGTTAACGTTTCCGGAGAGCTGGCAGAAAGACTCCAAGGATACTATTTAATTATACAACGTCACTACCTAATACAACTGTTGATAAGTCAAGCTTTAGTTCATCTGGCACTTCAACTATTTTTGGTTGCTTGTCAGAGTTTTCATATAACCATATTTCGTGAACTGCTTTGAATACTTTAAAGTCTCTTTCCATTTCTTTTTTATCGTGTAGCACATATTGGTACCCTGTTTTCTTTAGCTTATTACTTAACCTTAGGATCGCAGTCTGCTCAATCTTTGGCTCATGTGTTTCATCCCATAGCTTTGCATAACAGCCTGTCTGGCACCAGTAACTATCATAGATAGCGCCACTGGTTTTAATATCAAGCAGTGTTACGACACCATTAATCCGGTACACACGGTCAACCGTACCTCCCGTCTTAAGTTTGTCTGATACAAGACCTACCTCAATCTCTATTGCTTCTGGTTTATATTCATTATACCACCCAATAAAAGACTGTAGTAAGCGCCATTCATCAAGCGTGTAGTTCACCCTATATAGTGTTTGACCATGCTCTAGGGCTTCGGTCGATTCGTGTATTTTTGTACCTCTTAAACCCGCCTCTTCTAGTTTTTCTTTACCAGCAGATGCTGACTCAAGGTTCGCTAAGTATTCTTCGAACTGCTTACCTTTTGGGTACTTATTAAGTATCGTAGTGACACTTGGGTACCATAAGTCCTCGTGCTTTTTTGATGGGTACCAGTGCTCTGAGTCTGATGTTAAGAACTCTTTAGACATAAGCCTATAGAGGAATCTCCTCAGTGACTTCTTTATTCATGTGCTTGACGTATACCTCGATCGATTTAGCTGGGTGGTTACCCTTAACTTTAGATGGAATTTCTGCTTTAAATTCTACACCTAGAATGTCTCCTAGTTTCACGTTCTTTGTACGTGTCATTAAGTATTGACTTGTTTGTTTTAAACCAACATTAATTACATCTCCGTTTTGTTGCTTTAAACAGAACACACGTTGGCCAGGGAAATTACCTGTGCCTTCTTGCTCGTAAGTTTCAACAACTTCGCCCGCAACTCTGTCACCGACTTTTTCAAACTTGAACCAATTTGATTCTGGTTTGTTGTCCTCGCTGAACAAATCTGCTAATGGGTCTTTCTCTATATCTTTTGACATAATATTTTTTCTTTATTTTAATAACTCTAATAAGTTGTTGCGCACTTCTCGACGACAGTGAACAACGCTAAATAGTCGGCTATCGAAACGACTATTTACCGTTACCCGCTTTCTTTACAGAAAGTATCTTCGACACATTCTGCTTTGTTGTTTTAAAGATCACTGCCAACTCGTCCATGGTTAAGAGCATTTGCTCGTACCCAAAACGAATAAGCAATAATCTTGATTCATATAACTTCTGGTTCTTTATCCTTTGCATATTGTAAGTATATCACGAAGCGATACACTTACAATAGTCAACTTATCCACAGCTTAATAAGTTTACCTTTTTATTAATGAAATGATATAATCGTTTTATGAATAAAAGTTTAAACAAAACCCCATGGATCGTATCTGACAATGATAAATTTATCGGTGCTGTTTATACTACTAAAAGAGGAAATGACATTGTAATTAAAAAGGATTCTAGTCATGCAGAAATAATTACATGGGTCGCAATGGTCGCATTTGATAACTGGAAACTAGACTTCTCTAACGACGCAGATAATAACAAGATACTTATTGACAGTAAAATAAATTTGTATCGTAAACTAAATGATGAGAACTTAAAAATATCTCCGATATTAAAATTCCATATTAAGGACTTAAATGATAAAATTAATGACACTGTAGCTGAGCGCCGAAAACTAGAGCGTGGAAGTTCAGTTGATCACTGGCTAGAGTTACGTATTAAAGAGCAGATGTACTTCAAGGAAAAACTAGAAACCCTTTTAAAAATGGCAAATAAAAAAGCCCCAACTACTGGGTACATCACTGATGCCGATATAGAAAAGGCTCGTGACTACCCAATATCTGAGCTGTTAACATTTAACAGCTCCGGGTTCTGTAATTGTATATTCCACAACGAGGATACTGCATCATTAAAATATCGTAAGGATTTAAATTATGTTCACTGTTTTGGCGGTTGTGCTAAGACGTATGATTCAATATCAGTTTATATGAAACTCTATAATGTATCGTTTGTCGAGGCGGTAAGAGCACTATCAAATAAAAACTAATTTATGAGCAAGCTAGAACCAACACTAAAAGAAATAAAGGACCTGTATAAATCAGTTTTTTATATGAAGGACGATACAATTATAGATATAATTTTATCTATAACTATTTCAGCCAAGCTACCTGGCGATCCTATTTGGCTTTTGATTATTGGTGGTTCATCATCTGGAAAATCGGAACTTATAAACATGCTAAATAAGGTTCCATATGTACACGCCGTGTCATCAATGACTGAGAATACTTTTTTAAGCAGCATGCGCACTAATAATGGTGAAGAAAATTCGCTCCTACATAAGATCGGTACATCAGGAATGATTACAATGAAGGACTATACCTCAATACTATCTATGCGTTCAGAGAAACGAGAACTAATCGTATCTCAGATGCGTGAGATATTCGATGGGAAGCTTGATAAGCTATCAGGTAACGGTAACTCTCAGCACTGGGAGGGTAAGATTAACTGGATTGGTGCAGTAACAGACAGTATCTATATTAAGGAGGGCGAATCAGCAGGTATGGGACGACGTACTATTAATTATGTTATGCCTCAGCAGGACCGTAAGGAAACCACACGTAGAGCCTCAGCTAACACAGGCGACATTGGAGAGAAAAGGGTTATGATCCAAGACGCAGTGGAGCGGTTTGTAGAATACAAGATTGCCACATTACCACGAACACTGCCGGTATTAACTAAAGAAACAGATGAAATGTTAATTAATTTAGCTGACTTCGTGACCCAAGCAAGAACACCTGTGGAGCGTGACTTCAAAGAAAACATTATACTCGTTCCGGATTTTGAGATGCCAATGCGTGTTTACTCGATGTTCCAGAAGATGGTTCAAACAATGATCCACATTTCAGACGACCAGGAGTTCACACAGGCCCATAAAGATGCGATAATTGGATTAGCTTTTGACTCAATTCCAAAGCAAATCATGATGCCATTAAAGCTACTAGCTCAACACAAAGCTATAACAACAAAAGGTGCGGCGCAAGAGCTTAACTACCCATCGGAAACTGTTCTAAAGTGGTTGCAAAATATAAACGTAAATAAAATCTGTGACCGCAGACAGGTACAAGTGGGTAAACCGGACATGTGGGTTATGAGAGACGAGTTCAAGGTTCTATTGCAGGAATACCTACATATTACACCAGACGATGAGTTGCTAGTGGATCCGGACAGTGAAGAAGAGGGTACTGGGAATGATATAAATCCAAACTGGATGAACCAGGGTAACTGGGGTACAGATGATAAGGTCGAGGCAGCAGAACAAAAAGCATTATTCGAAAAGGAGTGGGATAGCTTATAAAGTTTACTTTATATGCTATAAAATAAACTTTATAAAATATATATGACTAGAATACAAGAAAATCATGCAGGATACTTAAAAGAAGACTTTGCCAACAAGGTTATTGAAGATGATATTCCTTGCCCAATATGCGGTGGGAGTGGTGAGGTTACGGTTATGGAGCCAGTTTATCAACGAGAACCTCATATGGCAGCAGTAGGTACTAGGCCATGTGAGTGTCAGTTAATAGAAGAAGACGAGTATGACACCACACCCGAGTAAGAGTGTATCTCTTAATTATAATAAGAGATACACCTGTGGTGTTTGCGGTTTTAAGACAGACACCTTAAATAAAATAAACACCCGGTTATGGATGTGTAATGACTGTTTATTGGACGAGTTTGAGAAGATGGGTGTTAGTAGCCCTTTAAAGATACCGAATGGGAAGCGAAACAAGAGACCTCGAGCTCTGTGAGACTACGCTTTACAGAAGCCCCTTTTAGTAAAATGAAGACCTGTATCGGTATTAGATATAGGTTTTTCTTTTTGCGTTCTTCGTAGAAGACTACGCCTACATATGCGTTTGCCTTATTTAAACTGAATAAGTCAAATGGCTTCTGGTCGAACCCCACATCGGCAATTTTCCACGAAAGAAACCCTCTATATACTGATAGAAGATTGGCTACTTGGTGGTCTTTTACATCATCAAAACGAAATGAATTCGTCTTTACGATTTTTAATTCTATTGCGCAGTTTTGTCTTAGGTTTTGGCGCATCCATTTTTGGACTGGTGCGTAGGTGTCTTTCTCTTTCATATTACACACTATGAAAATCAAACTGTACCTGATAAGGAAGTTCGAGTTCCCAGACTTCATGGTACCCGATGACTTTTAGTTGTTCTTCTTTACTTATATATGAAAAGGCATCAAACCCGGACCTCAATAGGCGATCGGCTTGGTCATCTATGTATGTTATCGCTGTATGGTCGAGGTCCGGCAGGGTTGATAGAAAACATATCATTGCAAATTGTTCTGGTGTTAGTTTATTTTTCATGCTTTTTATTTTTACTAGTAAAACCTAAAGAATTTTCTCTCTTCAGGAGCTCGCGTAGGTGTTCTTTGTGGGTGTCATCTTCGGCCCAGCAGTCGTCCACAGGCTTTCTTTTAGATAGACGTATAGCTTCGTCGGCTGAGGATGCGAGTACATATTTTCTTATTATGTAGATCTTTTTCATGAACTACTTCGTTTTGTCTTATTCCATTCTGTGCGACTTACAGAATTGTTTACTCTTTTAACTTTAATATTTACCTTTGCTAAATCAACATCACAGTCATCAAAACAAATATCAATAGCAAGGTTCTTTTCTTTAATTATAATGAAGTCTGGTTGTAGTCCTAGTTTTTCTCCCCAAGTTTTAGCCCAATCAACACCACTACCAGACCAAAGGTACATTGTATGGCCTTGTGCCTGAAACCACCGATAGATGGCTATAGTTTCATAGTTAGGTACATCCCGATTTCCAGTTACTACGCTAGGGATTATTAAAGTGTCGTCTATGTCAAACGCAATTTTCATAATAATTCCTTAATAGCTTTTAATTCCTTGATTGTGTCGTCTAGGGCTTGGTTATAACCTGAATCATATGGTGTATACTCACTAGCACTTGTATCAAGCACTTTCATTTTCTCCACATCTTCTATAACTGCGTCAATTATGTCTTTTAAATGCCTATTACTTAAATATTCAGAGTCCAAAACAGCGTTGTAAATTCTATTTTGATGCTCTTTTAAATCTTTCGGCATTATATCTGACGCTTCTGATAAATCTATTGCGTGGCTCTTATTCTTTTGTATTAGTTCTGATATATCCATAGGTTAATTATTCTTTATTTCCCACTTTTCATTCCATTGGGTTGTGTAATAAACTATTGGAGGTATTAGTAAAATAATTAAATAGATAAATACAAATGCTCCAATTACTCCACCTACTATCTGTAAAATATCTTTTTTTGTTAAATTCATATTCATTCCCCCCACTTATGCTTGTGGGTTAGCGTTGTCTAATAATGATGGGTACTCATATATGTTTCCGATTATTTCAATATTTTGAATATACATAGACTTGTGTTTGTCAGTTAATGGTTTAAAAACAAATCCTCCAATATTTGATATAAAACCATTTAAATTAACCTTTCCCCCAAATATTGGGTCGTTGAATTCTCGGTCTTCTGATGGTTTTTCTAATTCGTAGACAACCTTACAAGGGTTTTTAGGAAAATCAGTATTAATTACTATATCTCCCTCATAGATTTCCTTATCGTTTTTATCTTTTAATCCAGTGTATTGCATAATTTCAACTTCTCCCGTTTGCCACACTTTATCTATATCTGTTCCGTAATATTCCCCTGCTTGCCAATAACCTTTTCTACCATCAATACAACTTCCATCTGATGCAAGTGAAAATTCTGTGTACATTTCTTTATTACCTATATGCCACGCTCTAAATTTTATTTCTCTCATATACCTATTTATGTTTATTTATAATTGTTTTAATCGTTTCTATTGAAAGTTTGTTGTGCCATTTTGCATCATCATAGGGTTCTGCTTGTTCAATCAAGTCCCTCTTCACTGCTTCTAACTTAGATTTGATTGTTTTGTCTAGGATTGAGAGCCAGTAGTCGGCAATTTCATCTTCGCAATCTAATTCCTTATACTCGTTATTATATGTATCAAATTGACGAAATTCTTTTTTCTTAAACTCCTCCCTTATTTTTTGTTTTTCTATGTCTGTTAGCATATTATTTATTCCACTTTAAGTAATTCCTCCCATATACGACCCATAGAGCTATGTTCATTGGTAAAAGTCCCCACGCTGAACTTAAAATTATCCAAGTTAGCCATAGAAACTGATTTAAAAGCCCTACAAGCCACGCTCCACGCTTTTTATTACCTGCTAATAGCATTGAGTATATAGTTATAGCTGATAGAAAGTAAGGCAAGTATGTGATTATAATTTGTTTCATATTATTTATTCTTTAGATGATAAAACTATACCTTTTGACTTTGCGTATTCTTTAATATCTTTAATTGAGCCACTCTCCCATCCTGGAACAAATAACTTTATAATTTCCGATATTGTTTCTTCTCGCCCATCTTGTATGCCTGCTTGATAGGCTTTAGTAATAAACTCGTGAATATATGGTCTAGGGTCATAACCACCTGCACCCTCTGTTGTGTCATACTCAGCAAGTTGCCCAATAAATTGTTTATCAAAGTCTTCTATTATCTTTTCTATGTTAGTCATATTATTTAACCCCTAAAATTTGTCCGATAAAATCTTTAACACTTTGCTCTTGGTCGTCGTAGTTTTTGGTTAAGTCCCAAATACCCTCATCAACTAATGCCCCATCACTCATATCGTGAGTAAATAAATTACCAGTAATATCAACTAAAATATATTTACCGACTTTTTCCATCGCCAAAAGTACATCAGCAAGGGTAATAGGGCGACCGAGGATTACACTATTAGGACTTGTTTTTATTTTCTCAATGCTATTTGTAAAAACAACATCGCCTGACAAATTTCTTACGTCTTCATTTTCTATGGTAACTATAATTCTTTTATTATCAAAAACCATAAACTCACACCCAAACTTGAGTTCCATAATCTCTGGCACTAGCTCTTGAATTTTTTGTTTTGTTTTGTCTTCCATAATGTTATTTAATTAAGCTGGTTTTGTATTTATAATATTCAACTTCTCCATTTGGTATTCTTTGAAAAGTGTTTGAGAAAGTGTCAACCACACAAAAAGTTTTATATGTTTTACCTTTTTTATTTTTAAAAGATAATTCTAATATTTCTGAAAAGTCATTTAATTTGATTTTTTCCATATATTATCTTCTTAATGTTAATTCAAAATATCCATCGTTATCGCCAACACCTTTTAATGGTATTCTTTTCCACTCCATTACTGGTTTTTTAACTGGCTCTTTTAGTCGTGAAGACATAGAATAGAGTAATGAGTCAATTAAATCCTTGTGTGGTTTTATCTCGTCTTCAAATAATTTACAGTGTATGCACATATATATTTAATGTTTTAATTTAATTATGTACCTGTGTGTGGGTAAACTTCGGGTTTTCTAGGTCTGCTTAGATGTACATCCGAGCCTAGCGGTACAGGTTGTTCCACGCCTTTGTGGCCATCCCCAATCCTTTCGTGCCGACACACTATACCCACACAACGATACACAATTCTTTATTACTTAATTAAAGGCTAAATAAATACTTGCTACTACCATTAAGGCTACTATTATTACAGGCCAGTTAGATTGTTTTTTCTTAAAGGTAAATGTAAATACTGTTGTTTGACTATTAGCTACTTCGTCTACTTTCTTTTTACTTGGTATTTCTTTCTTTTTAATTTCCTTGAGTACTTTGTTTACCCAGTTTACCCCAGGCACAGTGTCATTAAAACCGTAATCTAGTCCTAGCTTAATTTCCTTTCTAACCTTGTTTATCACTTTTTGTTTGTCCATTTTTTTAACTGCTTTTTCAATTAATTTAACTGACTTATGGTTGTCCCATTCTTGTTTGTTTCCTTTTTTCATATTATTTAATTTTTAACTGTATACCTCTTTACTAAACACGCCTCACAGACATGCGTCCATGGTGGGACAATCAGTGTCGCCGATTCTTTACCGCAGTCTTTACATATAAAAGTCTCTTGTTCTGGATGACTCTGCGCGTTTATATAATCAATAATCTCATTGACTTTTTCGGCAATAACGGCAGGGTCTATTATAAGGGGTGTATCTTTTATGTAGTTTAGTTATCATACTACTGTGCGAAATAAATTGATAAGGCTGTGATCACCATGCCCAGGAAGAAGCCTAGGGCGAATAGTTCTGCTTCTTTGTTTGTGGGCATGTTACTTCTTTGACTTAGACTTTGGTTCTTTAGGGGTAGTTTTCTTATCTGTAGGGCTCATTAGATCATCGATAAGTACTGATTCACCAAGGGCAAATTCAGCGGTTGAGTTTTGGATCATATCCTTTACGATTCTATCGTCAAGGGATACGATTTCGAACTCTTCGTCTTCTAGTACTGCTAACTCTTCAGTTGCTTTCTTTAGGTTTGCGTCTGTAAATTGGTACATATTACCTTCAATAACAGGTTCCCCTTCCTTATCTTTCTTAGCTAGGGCCTCTTTGATTTTAGTTTGGTTCTTAATAAAATCATCATTGTTTTCTGCTAACTCCTTTAAGAACTTGTCGCGTTGGCGCGCTAGTGCAAATTTCATGTTGTAATTTAACACTTTGAATAATGGTTCGATTTGTTTGTTTTTTATTTTCATGTTTGTCCGTAGTACGATACGAGCGATGTTATTTATTAATGCTTTTAATTGTGTACCAGAAGAAGGGGACGACGAATTCCGTCTTGTTCTGCTCTCTGCCTTTTTATCGGCAACTTGAAGTATGTATTTCTACAGTAGGACTTGCACCTACATTTCCCCTACTTCTAGTACACAATTAATTACGATTAGTTTTTATAGAGGTTAATAGAGAAGTCCTCTTTTCTCATAATACAATTATACACGTCCCGATCCACACCATCGACCACAAGGTGCACGAACGTGTTCTCCTTCAACTTATTAATGCGTAGGAACCGTCCGAGTGCCTGTTTAAAGGACACATACGAGAACGAGAGCGACGCAAAAATAATGAAGTCAAAGGATGGGAGTTCGTAACCGGCGCTACACTCGGACTGGATGAGGATTACAGCTTCGGGGGCATTATCTGCGTCGTGAATTACCGTGTAGCGGTCTTTTACGTCCCCGTGGAGTTCAAAAATGGGGCGTTCGGGGTACAAGTAGGAGATTATGGCCTTGTACTGGGCGATTTGCTCCTTGTATCTACAGAATATCGCTACTTTCTTTTTGTCTTTGATGTTTTTAAGGATCCATTCGGACTTTTCGTTTATATAATGGGTGGTGATACCAGTTCCTTCGTCACTGGTATCCCCATTATATAAATGACCATTCTCTATTTGATGCTTTTTAGTCCAGCGGGAGATGAAGACAGGTTCGTCTAGGTCGTGTATAGCCTTCGATTGAGCATCGCTCAATTGAAAGAAATGGGTTATGAAGGTCTGCTCCGGTACTGTCACAAGTGAGCCCATATCCACAGTTTCCCCAATAGCCTTTACGAGTTTCGAGAGCTCTTCTTCCATGCCGGGTTTTATTTTGGATATAAGCCGGCCTCCCATATTTATCCTGTAAAAGAACTGATTTGTGAAGTATGCGTAATTCCAGTTGTGGCCGAGGAGCTTCCCTGCAACATATATATTCAATGGCGTTGAGAGGTAAGGGGTAGCAGTCATGAGCCATCGGTAAGGTGTGTCGTGTTTTTTAAGGTACGCCATTAATGTTTTTGATAATTGACTTTTGATCCCAAAAAAGTAATGACAATTATGAACTAAAACATTTTCAACTATATAGCTTGGGTGTCCTGAAACTTCGAGATTATAGACTGGAGATCCTGCATAACCTCCTTGTTTTTGAACCTGTATACTTTCCACCCTAATTGTTTTAATACTTTTTCCTTCTTCTTGTCTTGTGCCTGTCGCTCTATTAAACCGTGACTTTCCCCATCTACCTCTATAGCTATTTTCTTTTTGGGGTTCGCCACATCTATCTTGTAATTGTAGGGTGAGTTCATTATTCTTTGGGTTAAAACTACATGTTCGGCAAACCAACCATCCCCTAATGCTGTTAATAAAACCCTTTGAGGTACTGGCATTTCTTGTCCATTTCCGCCACGGATTTTTGGTTTGTGGCCAATTCTTTTTAATGTTTCTTTCATTTTTAAAACATTCTCTGGGTTTAACATTGGATTTTTTAATTTCATACGTATTGATGAATTTTTCGCAATCGACGGATTGTTTGAGTGTGCAAGTTTTAATGAAGTAATCATTTTCTCTCTGTTGTTCTTCCATATATACTTCCCTAAACAAGAACTCGTACAAGTCTTTCGAGCTCGACCTCTTGATAGATTGGTTATCTCTATATCGCAAACTACACATTTTATTGTTTTCATATATATCAATAATACTATGTACAGATGAATAATGCAACAACTCGCTATTTACTTGTAAATCTTTTGCTTTAACCCACCCGTTCACAGTAAAAATAGGATGATTTTCTGTAACATTTAACTCAGTACCGTCAGATATTTTTATATTTAGTATTATTTTAGTATGACTAATAGATGCTTTTTTAACAATACCAATACCAAAAGCATTAATTACTTTTTCTCCAGGAGTTATGGTTTCAATATTTTTATAACCATCAGGGGTAAGAACCCTTGTCCCACCTATAAAACATTCATCTACTATTACGCCTTCGTATGGCCGGAGTTTAGACGCATCTCTTTTAAACTCCTCTTTCGTCAACACAGTCCATTCGGGTACAAGGCAGTGTTCATTCATGTTATCTATCCAATCCTGTTTATTAGTCTTTGGTACGATAACAAGCACAGACATGCAGTTTTTATTGGCTAAGTATATCCCGGTAATCGTTTTACCTACTCCAGTCGAGTGGAAAATACCATACCTTGGTGGGTTTCTATCAAGTAGGGCTATTTGGTGGTCATATAATTGTATGGGTGTGTCAGAGTTAGTCATATTAAGTAGGATTACTCCATATTATTATAAATAGTAATGGCTTCTTCTTTCTTGGTACCAACTGGGCGGACTTGGTTCACGACGTGGTTTTCATTTAACTGTTCAAATGGAACTGTCAACGCGCCTTTAATTGCGTAATTCGGGTTTACGACTTCGTAGGTGTCGAAGGCGCAGGAGAAAAGGCCGTTAGTTTCAATCACTTGACCGTCCAATAGGGCACATAGCTTAAGGCCTTGTTCGTGTATGATTTTCTTTTTGGCTTCCTTTTCGGCCTCTGCGCCAATTACTTTAGCCTGTGCTCGTTCTACTGGATCCATTGAAGTCGGGCGGGCACCGCGGGTTTTAATAGCAACCATGTAGTTATCTATTTCTTTTTTATATGTCTGTATTACACAGTACTGAAAGGCATCGTTCATTGAAGCCACACCTAAGTGGTCTTTAATGTCTTCTAGTTTGTCCCAAATTGGCATAGGTATACCGAATTGGTGTTGTTTTCTTTCTGTTTTTTGTCTCATGTTATTTATTCTTATTAGCAACTTCGAACTCAGCACGATATGTTTGGTTAATACAGTACTGCAATGCGTCGTTGGCTGTTGTTAAACCTAACTCTTTCTGGATTATCTCTAGTCGATCCCATGTAGGTAATGGTATGCCAAATAAATGTTTCTTTCTTTCTGTTTTTTGTCTCATGTTTATATTATATATCAAGTCTATATATAGTGCAAATGGTTAAAATATTAGGGTGTGGATAAATAAAAAAAGGCCAATCGCCATACTTTTACCCCTTCGTTCGTTAAATCGGGTAAAATAATGTAGCTCTCAGCCTGTCATAAACCATACTGCGTATGCTTTATGAAATATAAAAAAAGCCGTACACTGCTATTTTGTGTACGACTTCTTTTTTGCTTTCCGGTTGTGCAATAAGTTTATTGCACCGGTATGCGTTTAAGTTCTCGTTTATTTTGGTTGTATGTTTCCTTGGTCTATCATTTGAGGATCTTCATAGTCGTCTTCGCCGTTCATTTGGTCGCCTTTATACCAGTTTAAGATCCATTCGTCGTGGGTGTCGCCATATCTTGCACTATCGGCGTTCAAGTATAGTTCTATTGAGCCTATAACTTGTTTATGGACGGTTAGCTGTATGTTAATGTAATTGTTTGCGGTTTTTAGTAAAGGCTTTCCGCGTTCGGTTGTTATGGTTGTTGCTAGGTTCATATTAGTTTAATTTCATAGCTAGTAACTTTTCTCTGCGTTCAGCTTCATCCTTTTCAGCTTGTTCTTTTTTGTATGCTTGCAAGCGTTCTCGTTCAGCTTTGCGTTCCTCGTTCTTTTGTTTTTCTTTGTATTTTCGATTTTCGCAAGTGTTTACAATTTGTTGCAAAAGATAGTTTTTATAGTTTTTTATTGTTAGCTTTTCGCTGTTCCAGTTTTCTAGTGTTTCTTTTGCTTCTTCTTTATCAAAGTAAAAAGTAAAAACATCGCTTTCTTTTTCACTATATGCTACGCCTTCAGCATTAAAGTATTTTTGTATCTCTTTAATAACTCCAATAAAATTTCTATAGTCTCCGTGTAACCATTCTTGGCGCAAGTCATCATAAAAGCTATCAATTTCTTTCTGTAAATCTTCGTTGTATTTTTTTGATATACCTTCAGTTCTGTCTTGTTGTAATTTATCTTTGTATGCTTCTAAAACTACTTTCCAATCTTCTGGATATTTTAGCGCACAATAAGCACCAGCTTGCATATCTTTTGTTTCTTCATCTTGAAAAGATATATATAAATTTGGCGAACAAAGTTTTGTTACCATACTAGATAATTGACTATTTGTTTTTGTGTTAGCAAATAAATCAGCTTCATAGTTAAAATCATAAGGCTCGCTTGGTTCATAAGCGCTATTATTCTCCCATAAATCTTCACTAGTCCATTGTCCACTTGCATAAGCAAGCTCGTCAATAAGCATACCGCTTGGGCTAAAACTATATGGATATTCTTTACCATCTTGGCTTTTCCATATAGGCTTATACTTGTTTAGATCTTTTTCTGTAATAACAACTTTTAAAAGTTCTTTTGTTTTATTCATATGTCAATGATCATACGCAATACAATAGCAATATTGGTATGCGTGCGGGGGTTATAATAATGTTTCCCGCTTCTTGCCTATAATAGTGTCTATTATAGGCAAAGGGCGTTAAGCATTTAGTCTTCTTCATAGTTTAGGCGCGCTTCTCCGGTGGTACACGTCCCGCACATTCCTGTTAGTTCGTATATATGAAGATTGAAAAATACTTCAATCCCGCATACTGAGCATATAGGCTTTGGTTTCGGTGTTTTCTTTTTGGGTTTTTTGTTCATATTAATTTAAATCTTCATAATTAATCATATGGTCTATAAATCTGTCCGGCGCTTCTACAAAGTCCTTGCCGTCATACCATTTTAAATCTAGCGTCCAGTGCGGTAAACATTCGCCTATAGTCCAGTTTATTAGTTTTGGATCTTCGTACCCGTCGCATTCCGCCCAGCCTTGAAAGGCTTCCACTACTTCGTTTATGCCTTCATATATACAGTTGCCGGCAAAACTTCCGCCTTGTCCGTCTATTAGTATGAAGTAGTCTTTATTTTCGTTTAGATCTATCATATTAGTTTAAAGTTAATTTTTTAATAAAGTCTTTTGTGTCTTCTATTAGCTCGCAACTATAAGATTTTTCAATGTGTTTGTCGTTGTTAAAATAGTCGCCATAATCTGCTTTTATTATTTTAAAAGCCTTGTTTACGGCAGAATTACAAGTTTTTGCTTTTAGTACAAAGTTATAATCCGGCATATTCTCGGCTATTTCAGCGCTTATGTAGTAGTAGTTCATATTATTTTTTTGTTTGGTTAATAATAAAGTGGTAAAGAAAATTATAGCTTTTCGCTAGTTCTTGCTTATCGTCTACACTTTCGCTTGCTTCGTCTGCAAAACTATCAAGGTGGTTTAGTGCTTCCAGTAGTTCGTTGGTGTTGTATTCTTTTTTCATATAATTATATTCTGTTATTGATAAAGTTCTTGATACTCTCGACACTGTTTTCGACTAGTCTTTTGTCTTCGCCGTATAGCCCCGCTTCTTCGGCTATCTTTTCAAGGTATGCAAGGGCTTGTAGTAGGTCTTTTTTGTATTTGTTTTGTGGTTTTAACACTTCCGCCATACATTTTGCATAGCATTTTTGATCGTGGGTGTGTTCCATATTTAATAAGGGGTCATTTATTTATAATATAAACATTTAATCCGACAATTAAATGTTTAATTTTATAAGTAAAATTTAGGGTGGGGTTGAAAAAGTGTAGCCGACAGCCTGTAGTACAAGATATTTATCTTGTACCGCTACCCCTTCGTTCGGTTTTTAATCTTTTATAAATGGATTAGAGCCGTTTTGTAGGGTCTATCTGTATATACAGATAGACAGATAGACAACAAAAAAACCACAAAATGCTAGTTTTTTGTGGTTTCTATGTTTTATCGTGTCAAGCACGATATAAATCAAAAACTCTTTTTCGTTTATTCAGGCATACAAGCTTTTAAAAAGCGTATGCGGTCAAATTTTGGGTTGGTTTGCTGTAGTTCGGTTGCTAGGTTTGACGCTATACAGTCTATAGCAAAGGCGTATTTACTGTTAGCTTCCCACTTTTTAGCTTCTTTTTTTATAACTTCAGCTATTAAGATATAGTCTTTTTTTGTCATATTATTGCAATTTGATTAAAGAATAATATTTTTTAGCTTCTTTTAGGTTTGTAAACATTTGGCTTTTTTCTGTGCCTTGTAAGCCAAACCTAGTGTCGCCTTTTTCAAATTCGGACACGCCGTAAATGATTTCACTACTACCTAAGGCTTCGCCTTGTGATAATTCGTATATTTTTTCGCCATATTGTTCTACCTTTAAAACATTTGGTGTCATAAAGTTTTTAGGCATTTTGTAATATGCTTGCATTAGATTTGTCATATTTATTTTTTAATGTACACCACCACTAGCAAGCGGTGTTTTGCAAGCGGGGCGGGCTTGCTTATTTTATAAATTGCCCTATGCGTGATACAAGCGGGGGCTTATATCACGGCAAGGATTATTTATTTTATAAATCGCTCCATTCTGTAACTTCTGTGCCGTCTTCGCTTTCGGCCATAATTTGGGCATCTGTGCCTATATCATCATTGGTTATAACAAACTCTTCATTATTATATTTTTGCGTTGCTATTTCAATAGCTTGGTCTATGTTTTCGGCTTCTACTTCAAAGGTTGCGCACATTGGTTGTTCTATTGATACATTGTATTTAGTCATAAATTATTTTTGTTTATTAAGTGTTAATAAGTTCTTTTTATAAATTAGTATTTTTGCTATGTCCTTTCTTTGCTCTCTTGTTAAGATTTCATTTATCGCTAACAAGTAGGCAATAAGGTTTAAGCTTTCTATAGTTTCCGCTTCGTTTATTTTTTGTGTCCAGTTAATCATATAGTGATTTTAAATAGTGATAATGTCGCAATAGTCTGGGATTAAGTCTATTGAGATTTGGCGTATATAGCCGTTATAGCAAGTTTGAGAGTAGTAGCCTTGTGCTTTGTAGTTGCTTTTAAATTGGTCTAGGGCTTCTTTGACTTGCTTTTGACTGGTATAAAAGGGCTTGTTTGGGTCTATTAGAAAGCCGTCAGGGCTTTTTATTTGGTATTTTGCCATATAATTAGCCTAGTGTGGCGATTATATAGTGGCAAAACACTATATATATTATTAATATTGGTGCTACTATTAGGATTAGGCAAGCACGAAACCCGCGCCAGTAGTGGGCTTTTTCTTGGGGTCTTGTAAAGGTGTGATTTTGTTTGTACATATTATATATGTTATAACTATTAATTATATATAGATTAAAATTAAAAGACTAATTTAACTTATATCTATCATATATCTAGTATATATAACTATGGTATAATGTGCAAGTTTTAGGGGTGTGGATAACTTTTTTTTTGGGGGTGGTTTTTGGGTTATGATTTTTTCGTGTATGGTTAATATAGGGTATAGTAGCTATGGTGTAGGTATTGTAGTATATGGGTTAATAAGTTGGTTAGTAAGTGGTTTAATATATGGGTTATTATATGGTGTTTATTTTTTTAATTTTTATAAAATGGGCGTTATTGTTTACTAAAATAGTGTTATGATACAAGGCGCTTTTTTTTTGTCAAGTTTTTCTCTCGGCGCGCATATGTATACCCTTATCTGAAAGAAATAGTTTTTTTTTTATTTTTTTTTATATATAAAAATATTATTTTAATTAATAGGTATACATAGGTGCGCCGAGTGTACATTTCACATATTTGACAGTTTTGTCAAGTTCGTGTTGGAAGTTGTCAAGGGGTCATTTATAAGGCTTTTTTGGGATTACCTGTTTATGGCATAATATGTGCCGATTTTGAGCCTTATAAAATAAGGGTTAAAAATGTGTCGCATAATACATATTGTGCGACACATAAAATACCCTTATAAATCAACGTATACCCCTTATTTTTTAAAATAGGTTGTTTAATTTTTTTTGATTAATTATTTTACTATGGGTGTAAAATATTTTGCTTTACTTGGTGGGGGCGGGGTGGGGGCTATGGGGATTTTTTTGGTACCATACACGGCGGGTGGGGGCGGGGGTCACACGCGCTACCACAGCAATTTTTCAGCAAAAATGACCCAATATATATAAAAATTTTAAAAACCTCTGTA